>Ga0126339_10001046_pt1 | contig 17700 bp, 7 predicted proteins | sample OrbTmetagenome_2_FD_92532 | JGI IMG/M metagenome (GOLD analysis project Ga0126339, IMG submission 92532) | Coral microbial communities from Petempiche,Puerto Morelos, Mexico - Orbicella T R C metagenome | ecosystem: Host-associated > Invertebrates > Cnidaria > Coral | place: Petempiche,Puerto...
ACCGAACAGATAAATTTTTTTTAGCGCAACCTAAAATTAACCTACAGAGCTTTAAAAGTACTCCACATAGCCTAAAACAGCTTTTAAAAGCATTCGAGAGAAAACGGTCGTTGGGTGCCCCTGGCTTTTATGCAAGAAGCGTTCAAGGCCCAGCGAGACCACATACCGATCTACATGTTGATGCGAGAAGAACGCAAATCGTTATTAGCACATAACAACTCAAATATAAGATACACTGAAAATAGAATCTTTTAAATTCGCAATTACAATACTTGAAACTGAAATTGTTAGCATGCGGCCAGGGGCAAGCGGGTGTTTCTCCCGCGAAAAGTGATCAGTCCCTTCCTTTTGAGGATGATGTCTCCTTCAGAATCTTTTGATGAAATTCAGAAAACGAAATTCATCCTTAAAAACTGATTTAACATCACATTATTTCCATTTTAACTAACCTTTAAAGCTTAAAAGTTCTTCCCGCCAAGTCGCACTTCCCCGTGACGGCGCCATCTTCGATTTCGATACTGTGACGTCACTTCCTGTCTTCCACATGGGTCGTTTCGGTCGCGGAGTCTTCGTTGTGACATAAGACAGCAGCATAAGAAGAGACGAAATTGATGTCCTCGCACGGATTCGAAATGGCTTTTTTCCAGTTCTTACAAGCTCGTTGAAGCCAGGTTTGCATCTGTTGAAGTATTATTAAGGTCCTTAAACGTTAATTTAGCTGCAGAAGCGAAACTGTGCAGTTAACAGCTGGTGTCAACTTGTAGTTTGCCATGTGCTTTTCGTGAGCAACATTGTTTTGCTTGCCTCCTTGTATCTTCCGTCTTTAGACATGCTTTGCCGAATGATTTATTAGAGATTAGGAACTGTAGTTCACAGCGCAAGCTGCAGGGAAAAAGTCGGTAGAACGAATGTTAAATGGTTGGAAGCAAAATGCTTTCTCAGACTGCGCGAGCCATTGCTTGCAGCCGGAAAGGGTTTCTTGTGTTCGTTTTCTCAATCCTAGATGATGTATTGTCCATACTATTGAATGACCCAACCAAGTTTCTGCAACGAAAATGCCCATTCTTGATGATATTGTGGCTGGTGCTAAAGACAAAAGCAAACAGCAACTTCAGGAAGCTTTGCTGGAACTGTTGAAAGGGAATCCAGACATTTTGGATCCTGTCACGAAATCTACAACTAGGACACACAGTGAAGTTGTAAGTGTTTTCTTTAACCGGATGTATTCATCTTGCAGACGAATTATTTGTCAAGATGAATGTAAAATAATCTCAGACATATTATTCATTTTCAGGGAGATATTATACATCTTTTTGCATTGTTCAACTGTGTTCATTTATTTTTCCCAGACAATTATTATTTTTACCACAACTGCTGCTAATCTCGCAATCTGATTCACTCAGTTGCACCTCATGAGTCCAAAACATTTTGACCACTGTGATGACATGTATTGTCGTCAATAAGAGTACAGACCATGCTAAACCACATTCGATTTGTTAATTAACCCCTTGCGTGCCTGACCATTGTGTATGTTGTGTGGGTGTCTTGTAAAACCGTCATATGCCATAAGTTTTTTCACTTAAACTGTGGACATTTTTTTGAAGGTCATAAAAATGTCTCTGTTAGTGTGGGTAATTTCTGTAAGTACTATGGTTACTGTAATTTGATATCCATATGACATCACAGCAATAGGAAATTAGCAGTCCCCCAAGAAACTCCCTACGAATATGTCGGGTGCTGATAAAAGTTGTTTCCAGTATGCCGGCCGGGAGTTTGACTAAATCTCCAAAAATTTTGATGTAGCCAGTACATCATAAACACCTGCAGGTAACTGAGGGACAAAAATCATGCAGACACTCCAGAGGTTAATGAGGGCTTAATGTGAAATCCTTCAGGCATGTGTTCTTCCTCTCTCTCTCTCTTTACATAAAGTATTTCTCTTCCTTTTTAAAACAAAACTCTTATTTCAAGGACTTGACACTGGATCAAGCTCTGACTCGGTACATGTATCTGTTTCTGTAATTTCCCACCAATAAGATACAGCAGTTGGATGTCCCAGCCAGGGGAGGGGTGGGGGAGAGGAGCTATGTATGTATGTTTCGAACCATTTCATGTGATAATATTTTGGGAAGTCCCCCCATCATCGTCTGAAACTCAGTGCAAGCTGTGCTGTTCATCATCATTATATGAGCCTCCATGTCACTGTTTCAATGCCTTGTTACTGGAAGGAATTGCAGAAATTTTATACTAAGAAGTTTTTTGCCTTCCAAGATAAATAATCAAATAAATTTTGTCCTAAATTTACATTTTTCTTAACATTTTGGCTAATGATCGATATTGAGACGATGAAAGTCAGCAGACATGACTATGTAACAAGATGACCCTGCTAGTTTGTGGCATACATCTTCGTCTGATCATTTGAAAAATCTTCTAATGATGTAGATGAATTACGTACATAATATAACAAAAATGAGATATAATTTTTCATATTCTAGTGGAATACTGTCTTGTAGGCAACAAGAAGTGGAGATGAGGAAGAGAGACGTTCGCAGAGAAGCCCGTCATCAGATAATTCCTACCCTGAACTTGAGAATAGCCTCAATCAGCAGTCAAGAGCAAGTTACCAGTGGCAGTTGTCTGACAGTGGTTAGAATATTATTGATATTTTATTATGTTCATTACTTTACCATATAAATCGTGTGTAATACCCTTTATAGTGTAGATAAAGAATTGAATTGAATTGAAAACTAACAGATACAAACAGTAGTAAGTTGTACATGTAGTGGCCTACTGGAAAGGGCCCAACGATTAGCCCACTGGACTCTGGATCAAATGGTGCGAGTCCAAAGCCTGGCCTCAGTCACTGTGTTGTGTTCTTGGACAAGACACTTAACACTCACTGTGTGGTTCTGTGCATATGTACCCAGACATGCTGTAAGAACTGTCACAATAGACCAAGCAATATGTAATGGCTCAAAAACAATTCCTAAGCAAAGGCAAGATAATGGCTATTCCCTTGGTGTACCAATATTTGAGTATTGCTCACCACTCACAGTGCCTTTCTCCACATGTACATATGTGTAGGTATTAAATGGGAAATGGGTGCTGAAACGTGAAATGTTGTGGTATGTTCTTACTTGTTTGTACCACTATCCTATCCTATCCCCCCCTCAGCATTACCCCTGGGGGTAATACCGAGGACAGGAGAAGACTGACATTTCAGGCTACCATCTTTGTGGAGGGTTTGCAACAAAAGATTCAGAGGGGGATAATTTTTTTATCAACCTTTAGATGATGGAATAGACTCTGCATGGACAACAGCCACAAAAAACATGTCACCTCGTGAACTTGCCAGATGGCGCAGAAAACTGTTCTCCATTTACGTTGGACATTTACCTCATGATATTACCAAGGTAAAAGGGTTTTTTTATTTAATATCAGATATACATTATGATCAGTCATAGACACTTTTCATAAATGGCTGCCAATTTTAAGTTCTCTTGTATGCATTTAAATGAACCTCACACACTGCGATTGAGAGTAAATATTCTTTTGAATTATGTACTCAAAAACGAGGTTAGTCTGGCTTATTGTAATACTTACTAAGGAATTTACAATTAGCAGCCATTTATGAAAAGGGCATATGCACTATAAAGATCCAGATGTCTATAGTCTGACAGTAATTTAAGTAAAATTACAATTCATCAATTACATGTGTAGTGTTTCTGGGTATATTTTGATTCTTAGTAACCATATTGCATAACTGCTGGTTTAAGAGCTTTGAAACCTAATTTCCCAACCAGCCACAATCCATTTTCAACACTTTTACACAAAGTGTTTTGTAATGATCCTGGTTACTCCTGTATTTTAAATAACCATTATGTTCAGCAAATTTCAATTGAAACATTGACCTTTGTGAGATTTGTATTTCTTTTCACAGAAAGAACTTGTGCAGCTGTTTTGTGAAGTTGGGAATGTACAAGATTGTCATTTACAACCTCGAGATGGAAGAGGAAGTGGCTATACTTATGGGTTAGTACATTTCACACGCACATGAATATATTTGATAATAGCTTGCATAGTGACATTTCACAAATGTATTTGCCAAAACCAAAGGCCAAGGGGGATAAAACAATTGATATAGAGACCTCGGTTATATTACTGCAGCACAAAAGCTCAATCCAACAATAGTTTTATATTTCTACAGATATAAAACTGTCGCAGTAGGCCAGAGTGTAGCCATCATATTAACTAATATGTTTATAATTTTCAGCTCCAGCCTACTTAAATACATATATGTTAAATATTTTGGAACAAAATGATTTAAATTCTATACAACAACTGCTATAGTGAGGCAGGGGAAGTGGTGTTTAACACTTCTGCATACATGTACTAAATAATGTAAACTATACAAATCATAATGACCTTAGATATGATGGCAATTAAGGTTACCGTATACCTTAAGAGGTGTCTCACATCCAGGCAATGTGGTGCGTCTGATTTAAACAGTAGATACAATGTATCTAAAGACCTCTATCAAATTAAAGCTTATAGAGCTGGCTATCAAACTATACCAAGAAGTTTGAACTAAAATGAGTTGTCCAATTTTTTACAACCTCTAAATGCGAGCTTCTGAATCACCTTTTGAAAGCTACAAGTCAAAGTGAATTTTGTTTCTCGCTTCCTTGATCTGCTCCTTAGTCTCCGAACCCAAAGCGCTAAAAAGTTAGTGGAGAGTTACAGAACATAATTTTTCAAAAATGTAGGATTAAAGCAATATGGAGTGAACATAGAATAATCACTGCTGGAGAAAGCATATTTCAAAATAATTAATTTGCAGGTCTACACATTTTTTGGTTTATATGTCCAACCAGCTATTGTACAAATTTGAGGGTAAATGAAAAAATTCCCATAATTTTGACTTGTGGCTTTCAAAAGGGACCCAAAAGATGATTCAGATGCTCAGATTTAATGTCACATGGAAAATTTGACAATTCTTTACAATTCAACATTTTTGGTATAGTGCGATAGCCTGCTCTATAGCATAAGCTTTAATTTGACATAGGGGTTTAGGTATCTGCAGCACAACATTGCTTCAATGGACTTGAGACACCTCTATAAAGGTGCTCTAAATGTGTACAGTAACCTTAACATATACATGTGTGTACACCTGTATTGTTAATTAACGTCTATAGATATGCCACAATTTGATGCCAGCTGTAAAATAGGCATATTCTCTCAGTCAATGAAAAAATCCACTGAATGCATAATAATCATTGTAAGTGGTGGTGTTACCGACCTACAGGTTGTGTAGCAACATCTGACATTTTGCCTTCTAGTGGAATCCACTGGTCATTGCAATATAACAACCGAGTCATTAAATGCATAACCTGATTCTACAGTGTACTATCCGAATGGTTGTTTATTTTCAATAAAATAATACTGTTGATTTTTAAGATATTATGTTGACCCTCAATAAAGTTTTATTTATTGTTACTCAAAAATGAAGACAAGAGGAGAAAAGGTAAATTACAATTGACAAAGAAAAAGAAAAGAAACAACAATATTCATTTATCTAGCCTCAGTCTATATAGTTATCCTCATTTTGTTGAAGGGATAAATAATATAAAAAAATTTGGAAAATCAGTGTACCTTTGAGCTTTTCTAAATTGCCATAATGCAGTTACACAGTGTAGACCTCCCTTAGACAACCACTGAATGTGCCAAGCCTGGAGGATGGCTACTCGGCCACGATGCACAATATGTCATTTCACACTCTTCATCAACATTGCTTATTAAATATATGGCTTAAAATATTGGCAACTGTAGCCAAATCAAGCAGCCAGGAATAAACTAAGCTCATTAGCACTTGTTTTTGTTTGTTGTTGTTGTTGTCGTCATGTTTGGGTTAGGGATTGGATGGCCCAAAGGCAGAAGAATTGCTGATCACTGCACCTCATCACCATTATGGGCAATGTACAGCTGTAGCAATAGGTTGAAATATTATTATTGTGAGCGTCGCTAGAAAACTAGGCAAGGTTTTTCGTAGTTTTCAGTGCTGCATGCAACAATCTGAGGGATGGATACAATGTAATACATGAAGGTGAAAGATGCTTTTAAGGTCATTCCACTGAAATAGAACCTGAACTGAGATTTTAGTCAAACTTTGCTTCTTGACTTTTTATATTGTAGGGACTTAAATTTGGAAATAAAAATGAGGGGTCCCCATGTTTGTTTAGTACCAACAGCACCTTGTTTATACCATATAAATCCTTACAATAGCACCATGATTATAATCATGATTGCTTGCTAAATTCACATTTCCAACGATTGTTTCTTGCTCAACACTGAGAATTGGCCCATATTTATTTTACACAGAGAAATTTATTACTCAATTCAACACAAGAAAAAATGATAGGTCACTGTACTCATTTTCGAGAAAATGATGATTTACCTTTATGGCAAGGTCCAGCCTCAAAGAAAAAGCAGCCATTTTTTAATGCATGTGCACTAATCACACATGAAATTATGCGCAGTAGGGATGCGCAGTGCAGTACTGGGGAATGACCTTATTAGGTCTGTGCTAAAAGCACAGGGGTCTACATTTCCTGTCTTATTTTTTTTTTTTATGCCTAAGTGCATGCAAAATATAGCACTCAAAACTGAATTTTAACTACTTTTTGACTAGTTGGTTTTTGTTGGTCTCGAACCCCATTTGTATCTGAACAGATGTACTTGATTCATTATTACCAAAAACTTGCATTGCTTCTCTGCCTTTGAGGGTTAATTGGGACATTGGAAGACTGGAACAATTTGCTTCAAGGATAAAACCTGACAACTCACATGGTGAAGCTGTAGGTTGAGTAAACAGACATGTTGCTCTACCTCGAGTTTTGGCATGAAACAGCGTTTGTTTACCAGGACTTTGATACGGCTTGATGCACTTCAAATTAATGTACTTTGAATGAACTTGTTTGAGGAACATAATATTAGACTGTTTCTGAGAAGGGTTAGAAAACGGCAAAATTCTGAAGCAACAGAGAAATCGTCAGCTGCCAAGCTCCAACAACAATGCCACAAGTGATGGAACGACTCCTCATAAACACATCAAGCAGATTAAAAGGATCATTCTTTAATTAGTTACATTCACTAACATGTAACAGCTATTGCTCAAATAAAAATTACTAAAATATTCCTGGCACCCTTAAGATTACTGAGGGCCCTCTCTATTGTCAAGTCACTTCCTGGACATGTTTGCATCAAATTTCCTTGAAATATGGCTAACCTCCGTAATTTTAAATGAACAAATTCATCTTGGCCAAAGAAATCCAAAGAAAAGCGACATTATTCCACATCAAGCATTCATTATGAATGTTTCTTAGTGGGAATTCAGATTTACATGATTTTAAAGGGCTACTTTCTCAAGGATGTGTTCAATCACAATCAAACAAAATGGTAAGTTGTAAATAAAAGACATCAATGTACAGTTGCGCTAACGAAATTAATATTTCAGCAGATTGTTAAAAAAATCATCAATTGCAATATATTATTGAAGAAATGACTCCAAAATGTAATGCTATGTACAAAACAAAATACTGTAGTAATTTAAGGGGTGATGAGTGGGAAAATTCGAGAGTCATGGCGATCTTGTTTGATGATTTGCGACTGAGAGTCTTGAACAGTTTAGACTTGGAGATAAATGCAACACAGCGATACAAAACTTGGTGACTCATCATAATGGCGTCTGAGATTTTAAGATTGGTCAAGAATTTTCCAAGATTATGCCATTTGGATCCATTCACCACCCCTAATATTAGGAGCAAATATTTTATTATCTACAGCCTGTCAAAATTATAGCCCCTAAAGGTTTGTTAACGCAAGGTTTATTCTCTTAAGAGAATTCAGCTATCAATGTAAATTTCCTGGGTTGATTGTATCATCAATTCTCATAACCTGCCTCATTAAGATTGTTAAAAAAAGGTTTCAGAGATGCTACTGAATTTATGTAAAATAAATTAGTTGAAACTAACAGGAAAGTGAAATTACCTTGACATTGAATCGTGTGATATCCAATACAAAATATATTAAAAGATTAGTTGTTCTGTGATCAAAAACGGGGAACAAATGATATTAATTGCACTTTTAAAATGCTGTCATCGTTTAATCAATTTCATGCCTGTCCATACCCGTACCTTAAAATTTATACCCCTCCAATTTTCTGTTTGTTGCACTAGATCAGTGATCATAAGCTTACGTTCAAAACACCAGCACTGCGTTTGGTCTAAAACATGGTACTCTTGTTAAGGGAGCCCTTGGCCATTCGCTTTGGTCGCCTCAGATATTCATCTATTGCTCTGATACAGTGCTTCCAAGTGGTGATCTTGTCATCGGACGCGATCGCGTACACATCAAAGACGGTCTCCTTTACGAAGCGAAGTCGGTCGGGATCAACAGCTTCCTTGCCTCGCGTCCCCGTGCAATTTTTGTTGTCCAGTTCAGCTTGCGTGAAAATGTGCCTCAGAAGCTGCACTGCGAAGTTGCCAATAGAGCAGCTCTTGCATTTAATCTGGGTGAGCTCCTCTTGAGAGATGTACTGGATACCTCGAGCGGCCGGCGGTGCAACATCATTCTCGTTGTCTGAGCCGGGCGAAGACGCTCCGCTCGAAGGAAGTGGCTTCAGGTTGGCCACCATCGACGGCGTGGTGGAATTCAACGGCGCTTGAGGCCGTGTCGGCGTATTGATGGGAGTTGTGTTTTCCACGCGCGGGGAAGGTGAAACGGAAGGTGGCTGCCCGGCTGGAACTTGTGTGGTGGCGGCTGGTGGTGGCTGATCTCCTCGCGAGTGTTCGCTGCTGCCATGAACCGAAGGGGGAGGAATGACCGCCACAGTAGTAGGTGGGGTGTTCTGTATCGGAAGAGTGCCTTGAAGCGCCGGGAAGAATGTAAATAATTGCTCCATGCCTCGCATGATCTTGTTTTGGTTGTGGAGGATGGTCGCTTGATTCACCATTATGGCGCGTTGGTTTTCCAAGATGGCGGAGAAGCGATCATGATTCATCGATTCATTCGGTTCCATGGCCATACTCTCGTCTCCGTCTCTTGTTTAAGTTGTCCGGTCAATTATTTCTGGCTTTGAATTGGCGTAAAGAAATCCTTCCGCCGCGTTAAAGTATTTAAAGTTCACAAGCGAGTGCGAGTAAAATGGCCTCCACGAAAGCGAATCGCGAGTAAACCCGCGTGACTCGATGCTGAGGTACCGCGCGTCTCACGTGGTATCGCGCAAACGAGGGTGGAATATGACATCACGCTTTACAGCGAAAGTCCGAGAAAATAGTTTAAATTTAAAAGTAGAAACTGAAAGCAACGAGGCATTTAAACTAAAAATAATTAGTTTAAAGCAGATTTTCGATTTTGTTTAAGGTATCATGGAAGGCGGATTTTTACGAAAAATGCGAAAAATCTTTTTTTGCTGTTCAAATTGAGAAGACTGAGATAAATATTTTGCAAAAAGAATGGAGAAAAGCTTTTTTACTTTTTAAGATAAAGAGAAAAACTATTTTATGAATCTCATTAACCTCTAATTAAAATTCACTGCCATTTGTCACATGTAATGCGAATTGCGGTGTGATATTTCATCTCAAACTACACAAAATCAAAAGAAATGAAAAACTTTCTCATACTTGACCATACTTCAGTTAGGACTAACTTGTAATCCTGGATTAGCCTTAACCTGCCTTCAAACAACCCGGCCCTGATTGATGCTCTTTAGGCCCTGTTTACAAGGAGGTAGATTAACCCTCTTGCTAGGGTTAGGGTTACCCTATCAAGAGGCTTAGCACTCCCTCAGTTCTGTTTTTTTTCTTGTGGACGTGTTTACAAGGCAGGCAGGGTTACCCTGGCACTTGTCTAGAGTAACCCTAGCTAAGAACAAGGATTACCCTAGCACCAGAGTAACCTACCTGCTTTGTAAACGCCTGCCTGGGAAATGTTATTTGTGCTCCAAGAAACAAAACATGATAAAAAATACTGGCAAATTAGTCAAACCAATTGTGACTTAAGAAACTTCATACCACAGTTTTTTTTAGTTTTGCTCTGGTTAGAAATTTGTTTTCGAGAAATGGCTCTTTGCAATTAAATTTTTGAGATAATATCTGTTGCCACTGTCGCTAAATTATTCCATATCAGAATTGTTTATAGTTTTGCCATTGAAATCATCCAAAACTAAAGCAAATCACTGTCTGGGATTTTAAGTTAAATTAGAAATTGAAATGACAGCAGTCGAACTGATGAACTACACAATTCAAGTGAAAAGAGGTATTGGCAATAAATTCATAATCGGCTGTGTGTTTTATTTACCAGATTAACTAAAATGTTAGCGGCAAGAGTTGTCCCTGAGGTATTAGGATAACCCTACCCTCCTGCTAGGGTAACCCTTGCACTATGGTTACCCTACCTGTTTGTAAACAGGGCCTTAGAAACAAAACTTTCTATACTTGGTCTAGTTTTCCTTCGTTTCAAATCTCTTATGGGAGTAAATACTTGACATAGGAAATTTAGAGAATTTGCAATTTTACTCAGAAAGCCCTGAGGCAAGCTACAATTGTAATACATCAAACATCAGCCATTGAGGACTATTGGCAATGATGAATAACTTCATGTATGTTGTCTAAAGTGTATTCTTGGCTTGCCAAGAATCCAAGATATGTGTAGGTATGTATTTAAAAGACCACTTTAAATTATTCGTAACACACAGTTTTTTTCGTTGTCAGTTTTATTAGATTTTGCACACTTGACGAATGCCGTGATGCCGTTGCGATGCTCCATGGTCGTCTCCTTGGCAACAGGACCATAACAGTGGAGTATGCCTGCGAAACCAAAGACAGATTAGGCACTGAAGATCCAGATGATTTACCTGTGGACAGTATGTAGTTTCATTTATTAGAGTAAAAAGTTATTTGCATGACAAATAGTGCAATTTTCATGGCATTGAAAACCATCAACAATCTTGTTCTTTAATAATATTTATAATTAATATTTATCAAATATTGCCAGGAAATATCCCAATTTCCCAGGCATGTCTTCTTTAAAGCAAATACACTGCAAAAACCCACATCTAACCTTTTTTATTCTTATTTACTGCCATCTATCTGTAGCCATGGTATTCATCAATTTTCTTTCAATTTTGTAATGACAAATCCTAAGATCAAAAACCTTTTAGTTTGTCTTTATGCTTCATTGCACTTTACCTATTTTCTTTTTTTTATGTTTTGTTTGGTAATAAAACTGAATGAATTAAAGACTAGATCCTTTGCTTAAAGGGTTTAGTTTCTTCAAAAGTACAGAATAATACTATGAGGGATGGTTTTTATTTTTTACTTTTTAACCATATGTTAATCATGCCTATGAAATGTGCACTATACAAAATTATAGCAATTACTATTAATAATTATTCTTAGTTCTAGTACTGTTGTGAATGTTTCACCTATTTTAAAAAAATAATTGGATTACTCCTTTTGCAGAGAAAGACAGGCTTTTAAGAAATGACAACCCAAAGGTTGAACATCCTAGCGCCATGTCTGAAACTGAATCTCACGAAAAAATGGTTCTGTGGAAATTGCGCTGTTCTGCCACGAGACAGAAGTCATCTAATAAAGGAGTTATAATAAATGGACAAGGTAAAGAGAATGAAGATGTTGAAAAGTTCTGTGTTCCCTTTTGCACTTATACCTATTTTAAAATGCTTGCTTGATTGTTACAGGTTATTGTAGACAATATTCAAAACAGGTTTCTCAAACTTCCAAGAGAAATGTGTGTTGTAAATTGCTTCAAGAAATTGAGAGTTCAAGACATCAGCAGTAACATTACAATTATGGAATAAATACAAGGAAACAACTAATGACTGGAGTTATCCTCAGGGCACGAAAAACCCCAGGTCTGATTGCCCGGGGCAAGTAAATTTTGCTCTTGGGCAAGTGAAAATGGAAGTTTTGTGGTCTGGTGAGCAAGTGAAATTAGCCTCAGTAATCTTGTTAGTGATAATTTCTAATCAAAAACAGTTTCATAAGTGGGGGCAACTGAAAACTGAAATCGAAACCTGGATTTCAATTTTTTTTTGTCCTGATCCTGAGATTTGAGAAATCTAGAGTTGCTAATTGGTTATTTGTAGCAGTGACTACAGTGTGTCACGCAGATGCTCTGTGGGATTGTCACACACTCTTTCCTCTTCCATGAATTTCCGTTGGGGAAGAGTGCATGACAAACCATAAGAGCATCTGCATCAGAGGTTAGGTCACTGTCAGCACTGGGCAGGGTTGTGCCACTGCTGTTGAAGTAGCCAGGGGGTTTCATTACGGGCCAGACACCGGGCAAATTGACTAGGTGTGAGGATGATTCTACCTGCCTGGTTTGACCATCTAGAGGAAAGGTTTTCTGAGTCATTATGAAGTTCAGTTCAAAAATATTTTGCGTGCCTGTGAAAGCTATTTGCCTTCCTGCTGAAAACATTAATGAAACCCATGAGTAGCATAATGTAAAATCTGGTGCATGCACTTTCACTTTTGTTATCATGAGCTTGAACTAGTGTTTGTTGCCAAGGTGCTGCAAGCAGTCAATGTGATACGCATTGAAATAATTATGGTAGTGATTTTAATTTTATTCTGCAGAAGCCAATAAAGAAGAGGTTCTGATGAATGCCCTTCAGGAAATAGTTAAGAAAGTAGCTAGTCTGCCTGCTGACACTTTTGCCACGCCCTCTGCATCAGAAGCTTCTCCATGTTCACCTTGGATTCTAAATGAGATAAATGGGTATGTTAACTCAAATATGCAATACACACATTAAGGTAGCTTGATTAATGAAAGAGTCAGAAAAGTCAGTAAATTTCTCTTTTTTTCTCTCTTGCTGTAGTGATTATCACTGTAGTTTTCTGCACTGTACTGTTGCAAACTTTTTGCTCAGTTTTGCTGAATTTTACTGATCAAAATCACAGTGGTCAATCTAGAGGAGGGCTCAGGGTGAAAGGACCTCTTCTAAGTGATTGAAAGTTCCAGTACTATGAGAGCCCTTGAGAAATTTGGGTCTCCACGTAATAAGTCTGGATTTACCATGCATTGTAACCTTGACAAGGCGTTTAGTTCACAGTCTAACCCTAGCTAGGGTCATTGTTTTGGCAACTTTTCAGTACTTCCAAGTGCTTGCGCTAATCTTTGTAAGTAACCTTAAGAGTGTTTTTATGAAGATTTGCCATAAACATCACTTGTTCTCCAGCTGTTAAAGGATGATTTTCACTGGTAACAGAGTAACTTGTCAGTAACATGGTGTTGTTTGCTTTTTTTATGTACAGCAGTAAAAATGGTGTAGCTGTACAACAGTCACACATCCCAGGGAGCCCTGACATGCATATGAAGGAGGAGGCAGTGAAATGCAATGGGACGCAGGAATGTAACATGCCACAAGAGATGAATATCAAGCATACTCTTGATAAGGAATCAACAAACATTCAGGAAGAAGGCACTAGACGTCCACAAACATTACCAATGATCAGGGAAAGGCAGGCACAGTCTCCAGAGGAAAATGTAACCAATTCATTCTCAACTCCAGACAGCCAAAATATCAGGAACAGCCCATTTCAAGCTCGTCTATTACCAAACAGCCCTGGAGTAACATCTTCCCCTGGACGTTATGTGTCTGCAAACAACAATAGAGTGACACCCTCAAGTAGAAGGGATTTCTCTCCAAGCAGTCATGGTGTGAACCCTTCCCCAGGAGGTAGTGTATCCCCACGTAGCCTTGATGTTTCAACCTCTCCAGGAAGGCATGTGTCTCCCATTAGTCCTGATGTGACACCCTCCCCAGGAAAGCATGTATCTCCAACCAGCCCTGATGTGACAGCCTCTTCAGGAAGAAATTTTTCTCCAAGTAGCCCTGACATCACACCACCTTCAGGAAGGTATTTGTCTCCAAGTAGTTCTGAATTGACACCTTCTCCACGACAAGACGATAGTTCATACAGTGAGGTGGAAACTAATGCTAGTGACTCTGTTAGTGTTGGTTCACTGTCACCTGAAAGACCACTGAGACAACATTGTAAGTTTTGTCATGGACAGAGCCCGACAAGAGGACATGTTTCGGAATCAAGCCTGTCAGAGAGCATAAGTTCTTCGCCCTCTCATCCTTTGAGTTCTTCTTGTGCGTTTTGCTCTGAAGATGTAGATTCATGTGGTAAAGCAGGTAGTAGTGCTGCAATGGCTGAACAAAATCTTCAGCATGGCAACATGTCTTTATTAGAAACTCCCGCGATGAAAGATGGGGTGTGTGGTAGACCACCGAAAGACTTGTCAGGAATGGGACTGTGTTCCTTTGATTCCAATGTTCTTAATGGCAATGAAGTGCAGTATCCATCAAGATCTGTCCAGCAAAGAGAAGCATCCCTGTCAGGCTACTTACCCCCACCGGATCAGATCATCAATCAAGCAGGTGCTGGAGGAAACGCCCTTGTGGGAGTGGAAGTACAAGACTCTAGAAGCTCGGCTACAAATAATACAACAGCATTGTCTTCCAGTCAGTGGAATTCTCCAAGGGAGCAGTCAGCCTTTGCTCAAGGTAGTGTATCACCACTTCAGCAGCAAACACATGTTGTGCATGGTTCTCATGTCACGAAGAAGGAGAATACAGAGTTGGTACCCTCAGCTGCAAGACTGTCACCTGTTACAAGGCATCATCAGCAAGTACGTCCTCTTCAGAATGAAGAGGACAACAGTATCACAGGTTCTGTTCTACCTGTACCACCTCCTGTTGTATCTGTTGCACCCTCTCCATCAAATGCAATAGGACCCCTTATGCAAAAGCCGTTGAGAAGCCCTCCAGCTCCTAAGCCACTTTTATCACCTCCAGCAATAGGACCTGGTATGCAACAGCCATTATTGGGTAACTCCCCTTACTGGCCAGGGCAGCACCAACATGTTCCACCATTACTGTCAAACTTGCTTGCGTCCAGGTTCCAGCAGCCTGGCTTTCCAAGGCAGCAGTTTGGTAATGGACCATTTGTACCCCCTGGTGTCTTCAACCCAGCCATGTTTCAAGGATGGGACCCAAATGCATTTACACAACAGCAGCTCCTGGCATCAAGGTTACCATTTGGCTTGCCTTTCCAACCTGTGCAAAACCCAGTTCCACGGTACCGACCTCCAGCTGGAGGGCGTGGCGTAGGTGCTGCTGGAAGGGGACGGTCTATGGCACCAAGATTTCACAAACTTGGCATCGTGAATATTAAAACTTGTGGTGACTTGGAGAAAATGAATACTGGGAGGTCTTCAACTTTGCCTCCAGAGCAGACTTGGTCTGTTCACAGCTCTACAGGGATACACAAAGACACAGTAGGGAAAAACATATCTACAGGCAGTGATACAGCAACAAGTAATGCAAGTCCTTCTCCAGTTAATCTTTCACCTGAAAACACTGATGTTGAATCAAGAAGCAGAGAAGCGGCAAGAGTCAAGAACACTTCAGTTGGTAGTTGTGCGAAAAGTTGTATGAAGCCATCTTGGAGTGCGAGTTCAGCAAGTGATTTATCTCCAACGAACATCTCTGACACGATGCCAGACGAACCAAGAGAAGAGACTAGATGCCAAAGCTCTCTACCCGGTCAGGGACCGGGCAAATATGAGTCAGTCAGTGAGGAACATCAACTTCGTACTTTATCTCCAACCTCCTCCCTGCCAAAACAGGAAGGTGATTGGGAGAGTCCTGGGACCAAGAAAATATCACCCAGCAAAATGAGCCCAAGTGAACTGCTTCTGAAGGAACAAAAGGTAACTGTCTGACCATCTTTTCAAGGAAGCTGCTTATAATTAGTTCTTCGCTACCAAGGCACCATTACCTGGCAATGGCCCTCTGCAATTCAACACTAAAATGTCACATGATCAATTTTAGCCAATCAGAATCACAGGAATTGACTGGTAGACGGTAAGGGGTGGACTATTTGACTTTTGAGGGTGGATGGGGGAGGGGGGGTGGTTCATGCACTAGGACATTTTTTTCTCCAGACATGCATATGCATGATACAGGTATGCTTGCGAGATTTTTTTTTTTTTTTCAAAATTACCCACCCCCACCCTCCAAAGATAAAATGGTCCATCCCTAAAACTATAGATTTTCCAGCCCATATCACTGATTTGCGATAAACCAAAATTAGTTTGTACTCAAGCTTCCCTGGTTGGCAAACAGTTGCCCTTGGGAGAAGAAGAAGTTAACAATACTTTGTAGGATTCTATGAGAACGTTGTGCGTGTGTTAGCTGAGCGCTTAGTTGTTTTTTGTGGTGAAATTTTAATCCTTTCAGCCCATATACTAAGAAACTTTTTACCTTGGCTATTTTAGAGCGAGTTAAAGAGAATTATTCAGGACAACGAAATGTTACGCCAAAGCATAGATTGGAGAAGATCAGCAGGAGACACTGACAACAGGTATCCAGAAATGATGAATATGGAATACGTGGCCGTTTTGCTTTGAATAACTGGATGTACTATCACTTCAGTTCCTTAAGATATGATTTCTGTCTCTGTTTGTTTGGTTGTTTCTTCGTGATTCTTTACTTTGTGTCTCTTTATTCTTTCTTGCTCGCTTCCTTTTGATGTCACGTTTGCCTGTATTTCACTAATTTGATGTGAATCAGTGGGAGGTGCAGTAGCCTCATGCGCTCGCCTCCAGATCGAGCGGTCCGGGTTTGAGCCCTGGCCAGGGACACTGTGTTGTGTTCTTGGGCAAGACGCTTTACTCTCAGTGCCTCTCTCCACCCAGGTGTATAAATGGGCACCAGCGAATTTAATTGTCGGGGGGGTAATCCTGCGAAGGACTAGCATCTTATCCAGGGGGGAGTAGAAATACTCCTAGTCGCTTCATGCTACAGAAACTGGGATAAGCTCTAGCCTGACAGGCCACTTGGCTCGTATGCAGACTTTAACTCTCCTGCATTTCCCTGATTTGATGTGAATCTCACTTCTTTCTATTTTCGTAATCACTCCGTGTTTGTTTCATCCTTTATCAGGGGAGCTCTCAAATCACAGATCCACTTAAAAGAAGTGCAGCTACAGAAAGAGAAAGAAATCGTGTTAGCAAGGTGTGATACAAATTAGTTTTGTCAGTGATGATTCATTACTTTGTCCCCTGTTTTTCCTCTTAGGCCTAGTTCACTCTGGCGAGATAACGACACGAACATGACAACATACGTAAGATGTTATATCGTTATGTTTGCATAATAGCAACATAACAGCATGAACATAACAACATGAAGAAAAACACTGATCTTTTCCTTTTGTCTTTATGTTTGTGATCACATTTATGTTGTTTGGTCGTTATGTCGTTATGTCGCCAGTGTGAACTGGGCGTCACTGCTTCGGCCAGCATCGTCAAAAAGTGATGACGGTGTCTAATTTCTCAGTACATTGCTGATTACAACTAAAAAACACCTTTATGCTCTTTTGTTGTGAAATGCGAAAAAAAGAAAAATCTTCACCAAGAGAAGAGTGTCTTGATGTAGTACCAGATTCTGAGCAATAACATGAAAAGAAATGTATGGCGGTTGGTTACGAGAGCTGATATTGTAAGGTTGTTAGAACAGGTCAACATACGGATTTGGCTAACGTGCGTACATCCTTGTTGTCACGCAATTCAGGTCATGTGATGATTCATTTGGCAGGTTACAAT
>Ga0126339_10001047_pt1 | contig 17698 bp, 15 predicted proteins | sample OrbTmetagenome_2_FD_92532 | JGI IMG/M metagenome (GOLD analysis project Ga0126339, IMG submission 92532) | Coral microbial communities from Petempiche,Puerto Morelos, Mexico - Orbicella T R C metagenome | ecosystem: Host-associated > Invertebrates > Cnidaria > Coral | place: Petempiche,Puerto...
AAAAGGGCCCCCCGGTGCGGGTCTGTTGGGCCCCCCCCCCGCCAAAATTAACAATGTTCCCCCCCACTTTACTAAATCTCCCTGTCCCCTTCTCTCCCCCCCCCCCCCCCCCCCCCCCAAATATCCTGTATTCCGTTAAATATTCACCCAAACAGCCTGGGAAAGGGGATTTGATCACAATTTGGGGCTGGGAAATGGGATTAATCCCGCCACCCTTCATCATGGGTCCTCAATGCTTGCTTTGCATCACAGTTGCAAATAATCGAACGACGTTCATAGGTTAGTTTAATCCTCTGCATTTTATAAGTGTTTGTTTCTTTTTCTTTCAGCTAGCAAAATAAGCTGATTGTGTCACTGCTGTATGTTGCCTTCTTTCGTCCTAAAATTGATCATAACTGATTTTTTTTATTTCTTCCTTTAAGCCTTTAGTTTTGTCAGAGGAGGCCGTGGACATCGACAAGCAGTTTTGGAAAACATTTCAGAAATTTTCAGGAGAGGTTTGTGAAGGCGTTTGTCTTTGTTTCCAGAGATGGCAAAAAATAACCTAAGGAAATATATCGGGAAATATGGCGAGGAAGACATCCAGCCCTTTTGCCGTGCAATATTACGTTTCTGACTTATGTATGTTACTTTCGGCAGTAACCCCCGCTCTGGGTTTCTCTGTTTACGCATTTTCATACAGTAGGCATTTTTTCAAAGTAACGATGCTTTCCTAGGACGTTCCAACTTTATTAGCATTCGCTCGCTTTCCTACTCGACGATAAAACACCTCTTGGCTTCCTCCATCTTGCAACTGACTGGTCACTTCAATTTACAGGATGGAGAAATTGATCAATATGAACTACAGGAAATCTTGAGCCTGGAGTTTGCCAATTGTAAGTATTGAAGCTATTCAAATGTTCTTTGGCTGAAAATTAGAATTAAAAACATGTGTTGTTGAATGTTTATAGTCGTCAATGCGCTTGACTAAAACTAGCTAGTTCTCTGACATGCCACTTAAACTGAAAGAAACAAATATTTCGAATAAACACATCAGAGCTCCACTCGATAATGGTGATGGGCTATAACAGGCTAAAAGCCTGATAATGCAAACCGGGCCACTGTTTTCAGTGTTTTTCATACTCACCGTCTCTTGTTTCACCTTGCATTTCAGTGGTTAATTCTACCTCGTTTAGTCTGGAAGCTTGTAGGTGAGATTTCACTGTAATCAGCTTATATTGAGCGCGAACACACACTGGCCAGTACTTGGTAGATCAGTTCATCATCACCACCACCACCACCACCACCATCATCACCATCACCACCACCATCACCATCACCATCACCATCACCACCACCATCACCACCACCATCACCATCACCATCACAATCACCACCGCCATCACCACCATCACCACCACCACCATCACCATCACCACCACAACCACCACCACTACCATCATCACCATCACCGTCATCGTAATCGTCATCGTCGTTATCCTCCTCATCATCATCATCACTATCATCACATCACCAGTCTCCTTGTGGAGAATAATTTCAAGCGCGATTTGCTTAGGCGTGAACAGAAAAATGCCTTTTAGGGTAAATCCACCTGACCAATATCACAAACCATGCTATATATATTATAGTAAACTTGACTGTGACTCTTGTTTTCCTTAATTTCAACAGGAGTATGATCGCCATGTTTGATGTATCCTTTTGTTAAGGATTTTATTAAAAATGTAATAAATGTTTTTAAATAAATACTGAAAGTAAAAAGAAAATGCAAAATGAAGAAATGGCACACATAAAGCTAATCTATAAGCTTGTACGCCCCTGCTTACAAGTGTTATCATTCCTCTGATATTTTTGAAATTTGTAAAAGAAAACCACAAATATGCTGTCGCGATAATATCAAGGTTCATCAGGCAAGTGAGAACTTGAGAGTCTTCCAAGTGACCGGCAACCACACAAATGTTATGCACCAAGTTTGTACATCGATCCACTGTGTCCTAGTCACATTTTGAGTCACGCTATCCGAATACTCATAAAATCACCAGAAAGTGAAGGTAAAACAATTCTCAAAGGGAACATGCCCTCTCCCAGACCATCCTGGATGTGCGCCGCCTTGCAAGCCCACAATTCTTTAAAAAGCTGGCTTCACCGCTGAATGGACGAACCAACCAACCAACAAAGACACTCAAACCTGTCATGAGTAGTTTTCAGAAGGTTCCGCATGTAAGGTGCTCTTGCGCTTTGTGAAAGTGCGCGCATCGTCGTGCTTTTGCTTGAAAAAGATAACGCTCTGAAGTTTCAAGGGAATTTCTTGAGGTTAATTGTGTCAATCAATGTCATAGTCTGTTCCCGTGCTGAAGTAAATCAGTTCCATTGGTAGCTTGTCGCACGTGACTTATTTCAATGCTAACAAAAACAGAAAGTTCTTGTGAGGGTAACACTGAAGATCAATGACAACAAAAATGAACAGACTTAATGACTGTTTAAAGATAGACAAAACTGGAGCACTGGGATACCAAGAGTTCAGGGCGCTGTGCATGATACTACGCCAATGGAAGGTCAGTCAATACGACGTTTTTATTCAGTTGAAAAGCAACTCCTCTTAGCTGCGACATTTAGCAGATGTAAACATGACTTATAAGGTGACTTACTGACTGACTGACTGACTGACTGACTGATTGGTCTTCCTACTGACCGATCGATTGATCGACTGACTGCCGGGCTGACTGATCGCTCAACCGGGCGATCGATAAACTAACTGACTGACTGACTGACTGACTGAAAACGAAGTATAAGTGAATAACGGATTGACTGACAGACTGCCGGACTATGTATAATTGCGTGTGTCTGTCTGTCTGTCTGTCTATCTATCTGTCTGAATATGTGTCTGTCCACCTATCCATCTATTGTCTTCTCTATTTCTCCTATCAGGACGTTTTCCATCGTTTTGACAAAGATCAAAGTGGACTCATGAACCTCTTTGAGCTTCGCGATGCTCTCAGTGCGTTAGGTAAGACAGTTCCTATTTTTATTTTAGTTAAATTTTGCATTGATTTTTCTTTTCTTTATCCTTAGTTTTTTACGTGTGACTCTTTGCAAATCTTTCTTCTTTTGTAGGTTATCGACTCAACAACACAGCTCTTAGTTCCATCCATGTGCAGTATCACAACAAGAAAGGAACCATCCCATTCGACATATTGATACAGATCTTAGTGCGGGTGATAATGATGTTTGGTAAGCTAAACCGACCGATTTAGCATTTTCATCGGAGTGCTGATATAAAAGAGTATTTATGAATTATTTTATCTGCTTCGCAGGAGAGAAAGTCTCTTGAAACTGATTGGTCAGTTTCGCCGTGATGTTATTGGCTGTTTCGACTTTGTGTTTAGGATTGGTCAGTTTAATACTGTTAGTCAATTGCGTCGGTTTTGCCTTGTGGTTGAAATTTGACTGTCGGTTTTGTTAAAATGAAAAAGTCAACCTCGAATTTGGACTTTTCACGAACCGTTATAGTCAATAAAATTGCAGCAAATCTAACGAATCAGTTTAAGAAAAAAAGTGTCCAAATGAAAAAAAGATGACCTTCATGTTAATAAATAAATGTTGCGTTTATGTATATGATGCAAGCGTATTAAAGCGCAAACCCAACATCAGAGCAGGGCCTTAAATCTCACCGTTAACTGGCCACCAGAATCTGCTTATCCAAACGGGTGATCGTACTAGAGGGTTCATGAAAAGGGCATATAATTCATGAAGAATATTTCACGGATTGCTTGTCGAGCTAAAAGAAGTCTGCAAGCCGAGATCAAATAAATAAAAGATAAAGGTGTAGAACTGTTACTTTCCTCTTCAGTCGATCTAACAAAAGGGAAAACACTGATATCAGAACTCGGACGACACAAACCAAATAACGAAATTAAAGCCAGAAATCATTATAACATTATTCTGGCTTATATGTGCTAAAAAGATCCAACGAAATTAGAGGTTCTAGAGAGCTCCATGACAACAGTTAAGTCTCCGTAACCATGTTTAAGGGCCCTCGCCGCTAATAGGCCCTCCTGTCCGATAAAAACGTGTCCAACTTATTCCAAGTATTGACTGAAATTGTCTTATTATTATTAGGTAATATGTCACATACGAGACCGCCGAGACCGATGATACATCAGAATTTTTTCCTTCCGTACGTCCAAGAGTCAACTTAAAATATTTCTCGGCGACAGAAAAAAATCAGTGATGTTGTTATACTCACTTTGCAATCTATTTTGATCGAGGGAAAAAGAATGTGACTGAGAGTGAATAAACGAATATGCAAAATCGTAATTTAACGAACCTCCCAGTGCAGTTACTATGAATTCCCACAAAACTGTTAACCAATTGCGCCCTTCTGTTTCGTTTGAAGCCTATTTATTATTATATTACAGACAGAGAGAGAGAGGTGTTGATTGAGAGATGTTTAATTGTTTCTTTTACAGATTTTTCATTTAGTTCTTATGCACATGCTCTTTTTTAGAACCTCTTGACAGGGGAGTGGCTAGGATCGTGGACAGCAATACGCCACTTATTCCAGGGGAGGTAGGCTACTGTTAACTGGTAATGTATAAGGGGATTCTTTGATTGCAATTTTTGCCTCATTAATGTGAGCCATCCAGTTTCTGATCAAGCTATAAAAATATCATTCCTGGCATGATATTGAAAAGGTATAGCACGAGTAACAAAATTACTGTGCCAAGGAATTGGAGGTGATGTAGCAATTTAATACTTTTTAAGTTAAGCTCACCATCAACTCGATTGGCAATGAATCAAGTCTAGAAATACCCAAAGTTTGGACCGTCGAGCGTCTGAACATTTCCGACGCTATAGACACGGGTTAAAAAACTCAAAGCTTTACAAAGAATGCATGAACTTGTTACCACTTTTGTCATCCAGAAATTTTGCAGTTCTTGAAAGCTAATTTTTAATATTACACCCAATGCAAAGAGCTTAAGATTTCATCATCTACTAAGTTTTATTAGCTTTTTAACTGTCTGGTTCCAATTTACATCTAACATGATGTCCCCTTAACGGAAAGGCGTATGCTAGTAAGGCAAAATGTCAACAACTAACAGCAGCCAAGATCACCCTATATTGACGCAAAGAACGAAATTTAGGGCTAGTTTCAACTTCACACTTTTCTGCGCCATATTTGTATAGGACAAGGAGATGAAGGAGGCGGAGGAGGTGGTGCTGGTAGCGGAGAAGAAGAATCAGGAGAAAGAGGATCGGATGAGGTTGGCAACCTCGTCATTCTTGCTAGAGGAAGAGGAGGAGACGGACAAGGAGGAGGAGAAAAAAAGATCATCCTTCTTTCAGGAGGTACGTTGACTTATTGGGTCATGCGAATATCAAACTTGATTTAATTATGCTTCAGTGGCACAGCAACGCGGATAGCACAGTTGAAAGCGCGGCCGTTGAGCTTGAAGCTGGCGGAGTTTGACGGTAGTTCTGCATCGGCTAGTCAAGTTTGTATGTCTTTTTACGTTGGCAAAGATGTAGAATCATTGGTTAAATCATTTCTCATTTTTCTGACTTATTATATCGAAGAGCCCTAGCGGATCAATGACAAAGATGCAAGTAAACGTTGAGATGGACGACCTAACAAAGGAAAAGGACCATCCAACAATTAAATTTGTACAGCCCAATAGGAAAGGTTGGTGGATAGTCTGCATATTTCTAAGTTGCCTTAATTAACCCAGCACTGAAATGTTTTTATTTCTGTATCACGGCATTCACGAGTAAGAAATCATTGCCATCTGAGGTTAGGCTTCCAATTAAAAGAGTCAACATAATTAATTTATTAACGAGACAAATGGACGAATAAACAAAGACATGCCCTTCAAAAATTCCTGATAATATCATTTACCATGAAGTGACACAAACAAAAAACTGTAAAATAAAAAACTTAATTTAATTTGCAAATTTTCAGCTGAAAAATATCAAGTCTCATGAATGTTTTTAAAGTAGGTAACGATAATGGCGATGGCGAGGGCAATGGTGATAACAATGGCAAGGGCGACGCCGACGGTGATGGTGACGATGATGGCAACAGGAATGGTCATGCAAGAGCCCATGGCAATGCAAAGGGTAATTGTACTCAGTGATGAGGAATGTACCTATAAGTTCTTATGTGGCTGTTAGGCCGAGCATTTAAACATTTGAAACAAATATGCCAAATTTAAGTAACAAGGTAACGACAGTCTCTGTTCCTTGAACTATCCAAAACATTTCCACATAGAACATATCCTTGCTTCCAGGTTTGATTTTTTTGCGGAACAACAAACTCTGCCATTTTTTTCCCCGCGCTGCCGGCCAGCAAGCGCTACGGACCAGTGATGTAGCCGTTCGTTGGGAGGAGGATAAACAACCCTACTCCCAAAACGGCTGGAAATCGAGCCTAGCACTGAATTTAGCCATAGTTAGTCTCCCTTACTAACTATGATTTAGCCTGCGAAAACAGCCCCCTTCTTCACGCCACTCGGTCTGGGAGCGAAGAAGGACGGCTATTTTCGCAGGCTAAACTGAACTGGGTCCAAGGGATTTAACGGTGTGGGCGTTTAACGGAGGTTTTGTCAGCGTTAAGCGGCTAGACTGCGTAGCATCGGCTCTGACTTCCACTGATCACATGTTGATCCATCACCTCCGCAATGTTCCAGCACCCAGTCACACTCTAGGTTGGGGAGAGGCAATGTGACAGTGAACGCTGCATGGTGTTGCTCAAAACCACAACTGACGTAAGGACCACAGTGAGCCAGAGCTCAAACTCCGACTTCTCCAGTCGCGGATGTAGCGTAGACTACACAATCCATCTCTCTTATTTGTTCTCTTGCTTGCAGAAAATCTAATAAAAATCATAGAAAGAGGAAATATTGACGAGATCACTCAGGAACTGACACCAAAAGCAATGGCAAAGTGTGGCAGAAACGCGTTACTTGTTGCAATGGAGGTATGTTGAAGGAGTTTATCACAATGTCTGGATATGAACAGCGAACTCACTTTCAGTTTAACATCAAACTAGACAAAACATAAAAAATGAAACACATCTTTATTTAAGAAAAATCTTTACTACCTGGATTAGTGTTAACCAGCTTTCGAAAAATTCGGCCGTGGGTGAAGAGAGACGTACCGTGTGAGTTGGAGTAAAGTGTATTATACAATACGATGATCCGAATTAGGGCTCGAACCCAGAACCGCTCGATCCGGAAGCCAACGCTCCTCTACTGTACAAATAATACAGTAAAACACTTTGAATGCTTAATTATGAGGAAAGAGACGATGGTGCTTCCAAAAACAGCTGAATCCATGGATGTGTATTAGCATGCTAAATTGTGCAACTTTGAGTGACGAAACTTCAATTTTTTTTTTTTTTTTTCTGACGATCAATTTTGAATTCGCGCTTACTCGTGAAATCCCATTTTGAATCGTGCCATTAGGTACTCTTAATTTTTCCCTTAAACAGAGACGTGAAAATTTCATGTCGGGGAAATATATGTATTCAGATATTTTTCGTTTAGTGTACATACTTGATGTTACTGAACAGCTTCGCTGGACGTAAACAACTGAATGATATGCGCCGTGTTTTCTCATAAGACATACAATGTGTTTTTAAGGCGAATTCTAAGCTTCGCAGTTTGGCAAAGGAGAAAGGTCCGGGGGCAGAAGAGTTTGCGAAGATGGCTAGCTCAGTGGACGAGTTTACTTCGTGTTTACTCGACCCTCTGAAGTCCAACATGGAAGCGCGTCATGTACTTGGGGATTCTTTAGATGACCTAATGGATGCTGGGATTGACAGGCAGCAAAAGACGGTAAGCGGCTTTGTAGGTCATGTAGAACAGATCATTCGTAGATAGGAACTTTGAACCACGTCTCACATAACAGTCCTCGATATACTCCGCTTACATTTCCATTAACTAACATATTGCTCTTTAAAATTTCTGCTTTTACATTTCGTCTTTATACTCCCCTAACAATATTTGCAATAGTGATCCATACCATCCATAAAATGCAACATTTAGTACACAGAAAGCAAGTCGCTACGTTAAACAAGACCTGCGAGACTAATTAGGTAACTAAAAGCAAATGCCAGAAATGCTAGGCATTCTTTATGAACTTATCGCTCCTACAGTTATAACTTTCTCATCGATTTTTCAGTTTTTTGCACATCCGGTAATTTTTAACTTGATGAGTGATAAATGGCTGGGAAAGTTTGGCAGAATGAAGAGGTGTTCGTGGCTGTCACTGCAAGGCTGGCTGTGGATTATGCTGCACATCTGGTGCCTGTTTGATTTAGTGATGTTTCCTTTTCTCTTTGCTGTGTTTTACATCAAGCACCTCAGGAACAAAAACAAACTGAAAGACAAAGGTATGAAGAAAGACTCATACTCTGAATCAAGTACACTTTTCAACCCGAGGTTTGTCGAAAAACATGTTTGTGCTATGTTTCTGTCGTCTTGGGTCATTGGTTGTACAATTCAGGAATGACATTTCTTTTATTTCTTTCACCGAACATGTTAACTTTGAAAAACGAAAACCTGTAACTTAGGCTTCCAGAAAAACTTTCCCTAATGTTCCTACTTCTGACTGAGCCATCCTTTATCGAGCGTGTACTGGGATCTATCCTAGTCTAGATCTGTTTCACGAGGACGCAAGCAACATAAAATCGCGGGATACTGAACAAATGCAGTGAGGTGGGGTGGGTCAAGAGAAAATAAACGAGGTCGACCTCGCGCTCAGTGCTCGTTCTATTGCGCTCTCTATTTAGGCCGGGTGCACTTTTGGTTAAGTAAACTTTGCCCTCCCAATAGCTTCAAACAACACTGTGCCTCATCTTCCAATTTAGGAATAGAGATTGCTTTTTTGATAAATGCAACTTCGAAGAATGCTGTCAAAGTCTTCAACCTGATGACAAGATCCATAAGGGAATTCGTCGACAAACATGGAGATGACAACAAATATCAAGTTGTTATTCACGGAGATAATTCCTCTCCAAGAAAAATGTGCTCTAAGAGTGACATTGACAAATTAGAACTCAAAAGAGGAACTACAAAGATTCCCGCCCTTCATGAAGACCTTAAGAACGCTAATTTCCTAATTCGCAGCTCCGAGAGGAAGTCAGAGAAGGTAACAAAGTGTGATTGCTATTTAATTGTAAATATGGATTGCCGCCTTTAATTTTGCTTTCAGTTACTAAGCAAAATAATTACAATTAGTTCAAACACCGGTCGGTGGGCCAGCCGGTGCGATCCAGTTTAAATAATCTCACAAAAAATTCCATGGATCATTTCATCATATCGATTTTCAAAAAGGCCATGAATCAAATGCAGATATAGTACTTAATTTAATACCTTACGCAGTATTGGCAATTTTCCTTTTTTGGGGGGCCAATCATTCAATCTGAGTTTATACCGAGCTTAAGAAAATCGTCGGCTAAATCGGAATTTTGCCTGAGAACAATTACGGCAGAGTGGACAGCTCAGTTTTCTCCTTCATTAAAGTTGCCTCGGTGGAGAGGGCACCCGAAGCCCGAGTTTTTCTAAGGGAAATGAAAAATTGGAATCAAATATTACTTTTGAAATAACTCATGGACGCAGGATATGCAATGGTATGTCATATGTAATTGTTTCCAGAAAAATTCCTTATGAAGTCGCAAAATTTGACAGCTTGTAGTTTCGCTTTGTATTTCATATCTTTTTTTTTTCCTTTTACAGTTACAATTACACAATACACTACATAAACCTTGATAAACTATTCTTACAAGCACCTACAGATCTACAGTAAATTGCTCCTCTTATCATGTTTCCTTAAAGTTGGGCAGGAAAAATTCGGTAATTAACATTTGAAGACAATTTTGCAGTTAAGTTTGCGCCAAGAGAGTGCGTCTGAATAGCATTTCTTTAAAGTTGTCAATTTAGATTTCAAATTCTAAAGAAATTGTTACTGCCATAGGGACTGGAACATAAAAGCGAAACTACTGCTGATTATTTATGAAGACTAGATTGATCATCGCAGTTATACACACAACTTAAGCAGCTGTGAGATTAAAGCCTGAAAAAAAATTAAGCCTGATTAGTTAATAAGCTTCTTACAGCCCAATTCCAAATTTTGTTCATGAAGTCACTTAAACGTTGTATAAAGAAGGTAGTATATTGTAAGTATTTTCTTTCAAATTTAAGATGAACGAATGGTTTCCTTTTCAGTTGTACCATAAGGTCTTAAACATTGCTAAAACTTACAAATTAACATTTTAACGTACTGGTGACAAGGGACATTATGTTTTGGCAGGTGATAATATTCTTCACGGATCACAAGACAAGTTTGAAACATGAGAGGGGTCTGGTAGAGAATCAAGTAAAAGACATGAAGGACATCAAGCTACTCCCGGTTGCCGTTGGACCTCACGTCAATATCCGAGAATTAGAGACTATCACCGATAATAAACTAGACATCATCCACTTTGGAGAATACGAAAAACCAGAGACAGTCTCAACACGGATTTGGCACGGTATAGCAATAACGTAACCCTGTGATATTTATCATTGGGAAGGTTGTTTGTTCTTGATGTAGGTTGATAAGAGGCATTACCAATCTGGATTAAATTTCTTAGCCTCCTTTTTTTTTAGATCCTCTTCCCAGTGGTGAAATTTTAGAGGAAATCCATCTATAATTAAAACAATTCTTAATTATTGTAAGAACTTTCAAAGCGTCTCTTGCACCTGAAAAAGTTGGAATGCCCAATGACTTTGTTGATATAAACATCGGGCGGGCATACACTGGGCGGAAACACTACTTGCAAAAACTTTTTTGCATACTGTGTGCGATGACGTCAACAATCATGTGACTATGAAAAATAATGCGTTTGGGCTGACCGTGCCGAACGGGTAATGATGAATTGAAAAGCAATTTAATAAATTAAGGGGGCTATACAAATGAAGAAAATTAGTGGGGACTAAGTCGAGGAGCACATCTTTTCTTCGTTGAAGCATTTAGCAGCATGAAGTTGCACGTTGGAAGATATTCTAATGAAGAAATATTCCATGACGGCTTGTTGGTTGTGACCTCATTTGTCACGTGCTCCGAAGAGCGACTCTGAGCAAGTTGTACGCCCCTTCCTCCCTCCAAAAATTGTTTTAGATTTCGTTTTCACTTTTTTGTTTGTTTGTTTCCTTTAACAGACCTGCAAGGAAAAGATATGTACGGTTAGTTCTTTATTGCGTTTTCCTGTATTTCGACAAAATAAAAAGTAGTCGTTCAGAAGCAAATTCCAAGTTTATTCAACAATCATTCAACTGGTGTTATTTAACTTTATCGCAGAGAGCTACCACGAGTATTTCACGACACCTTACTTCATATTCGTTCGTGACACGCTAAGTTATCTCACCCTCCTTGGCCTGCACATCACCTTGTGTCTCTCGCCCTCGGTCATTCCGTTCAGCGGTCTGGAGTGGGTCATTCTGGTTTTCTTTATGGGTCGAATACTGATGGAGAGCAAACAGTTTCAGAGCGTCAAAGTAGATCAGGGAAGAGGCATCGTGATTAAGAAGCGGATGGGGAACAAATATACAAGGTGCAGTGAAAATGAAGAGCAAGGCGCACAGAATGAAATCCGGGGTGGTGAGAATGGCGATGGTGAAGAAGATGAAGAAAGCTGTCGAGTATCAAGATCAACTATGTTTGCAAGGATGTGTGGAAAATACCTAAGGTATTGTCGAAATTGATTTTTGAAAAACAAAAACAAACCCGAATCATTAGCAACACCTCGTCTACGAAAGATGGATAAAACAGCCCCCCCCCCCCTCCCCCCCCCCCCCCCCCCTTCCCCCACCCACGGGATAAACAGCTCTTCACTTGTGAGTAGTCTTATTAAACCAATATTTTTATCATTCTCGTCAACGTTAATTAATTTTGAAAGTTCATCCCAGTTCTGCTTTGTATTTCTGCGTGGAACGTTTTCACAAGATGCTGCAGTGATCTCACGATACAGTGCAATTTCCTTCTATTGGGCGAAATAAACTCCTAAAGCACTAATATGATTCGTATTTAACGAGATTGCTCATGAAAATCGTAGAACATAATAATCGAACTGATTGATCAAGCTTAACCAGTCAGAAACGTGAACGATCAAATCACTTTATCCAATGCTGAAACTCTGTCATACTACTGAACTACCTCAAAGTTTGGAAAGATGGGTTTCTCCGTTTCTTTGTCTGTTTATTTGTTTGTTTGCTTGGTTGGTTGGTTTACAACGGACAGCCTGTTTCTGAGGCGTTTTCTATCTCAACTCGGAATGGTATGCTGTCATGTGCATTAATTTTCTCTTTTGCTGCTTCCTTTAAATTCAGCGACCGATGGAACATTTTGGATTCCATAACTCTAGTCATCTACTTGATCACCTTTCTGTTGAGAATGTTGACATGGGCCACGGCTGCATCAGTGACCAACAACCGAGCTCTTGTTATAGCCGGTTATCTGTACGGCCTCAACACCATGTTCCTCACACTTAGGGCGTTTGGTCATGTCATGGAGACCATTCAAGGGATTGGGACCATCCAAATAGCTTTGTTTCAGATCATTGGCGACATTGCTACGATATTTTGGCAGTTCGTGGCGACCATTTTGGCTTTCTCCATCGCCATAACAAAGGTGTATATGGCAGAAAAGTCGTACATTGCCCAGGAAAGCTACAAAGATAACCTGTGAGTATGACACAACGCCTTGATAATGCTGACTTATTTTAACATGCCTCGGTCACGTGAGCCTTATACTGACAGAGGCGTTGAATTTTGTGTCAAGCAAACACCTTTTAGTTTCGAACGTAACAACAACCTTCATTCCTTTCTCTAAATTAGGGAAATAATTAAACTCGAGGCGCTGGGAAGAGGTCGTCATTTTCGAAACAACATTTATATAATTTCAACAACATTGTAATTTCCGGACGGTAGCAAGTTTAGGGATATGGTTACATGACATGACATGTCCTGTGGTGTACGTAATCATGGACATGTTCAGCATGCAGCAGAAATATAATCTCCTCCTCATACTATGTAAGGGCCTCCTCATATGAGCCCGGTAACCGGGCTGGCTCGGTTACCGGGACGAATTTTGTTGTCTGTTCATTTGTTGTCTGTTGTCTGAAATTTCGGCCCGGTAGAACGGGATGAAATCCAAGAAACACAACCAAAATGGTGAACCATAAACTTGTATCGTTCGCGGCTGTCGTAGCTTTCTGGACTCTTGTAACTTTACTAATAAAGCTAATTCGCATACTCCCAATGTGGAAATACATACAAGACAAAAATTATGCCATTTTGGCCGCTATGTTGCGAAAGCGAAGCTATTTTGTCGAAAAAGTTTCGCCCCGGTTACCCGGGCTGGAGTGTTCATATGGAAAAATTTTCATCCCGGTTACCGAGATCTCGGTCGCAAAAACCGGGATCTCGGTAACCGGGGTCAGCCCGGCTTCTCATATGAACACATCGAAATTTTTACGGAGGAAAGAGTGTCGAGGCGAGATCTCGGAAACCGAGCTAGCCCGCTTGACCGGGCTCATATGAAGAGGCCCTTAGTTATTATCGTTGACCTCCTTTAACGGTCGCAAACGACTACTACTATGCACCGGTGGGACTCCATATGAAAAGGTCGGGAATATTCGTCTTCTCCTTAGCTTTAGAGGAGTAAATCAGGGATTTTGGTGTTCCTTAGGGTGCAAAGACAAAACGCCACTATTTTTAGCCGTCGAAGTATCTCTTTTAGGATGCTTCGAAAGAAATAATAGGAGAAACGCTGCCATTTCCGTTTAAAGTGGTATCCTTTATGGTTTAAATAAAGCTTAAACCACACCCAAATTGGTCTCTTTTACCTGTTTAATTCAAACTTTCCGACGAGGATCCCTGACCTTTCATAATGGAGCCACTCCCACCAAGGCTATACTGTGTAGCCCCAGAAAGATGGACATACTTTTCTAAATTACTTACTCGGATAACTGGATTTTATTTCAGTGCTTGCAATACATCTGGGATTTCCTGGTAAGTTAGATCCTCCTTCTTATAACTTAAATTAGGCTCAGCAACGCATAACTGTCAATTTGGTTCAGAAATAAAACGATCATTTCCACTTGACGCACGGTTCGTCAGAAACTTCTTCAGATTCCTTCTTCATTGCAAATGTTACAGGAGAGAATGATAATGAGTATGTAAGAGCATAATAAGAAAAAGATAAGGGATTGATAAAAATAACCTTAAATTGTTGAACTTGCTGATTAAAAGATGGAGTTTTCTCACAGGATGTGCAAAGCGTCCTTGCTGCTGTACATCCAGCTTTTGGTTACTGTAAATTTATAATTCTAAAGTTTTCAAACTTCAATTTCTCTCTTTAAGTTGGTGGGCGATGTTTAAACATCTTTGGTGGTCTCTACTGGGTATAGCGGAATTGGATCCTCTGGACTCTGTCGACAGTGCCTCAGTGACGCTGGCTCAATTATTGTTTGGGGCCTTTCTTATTATGGGGGTAGTTCTCCTTGTCAACATGATGATAGCTCTCCTGTCGAACACATACCAGCGAGTGGAGGTAACAAATTTTGGCTATTTCCTTTTTTTTTCGAGAAAGTCAGTGTATAATTGTTCCATGCAAATATTATCTCCGATACATGACTGATCAAATAGCTTCTAAGTCAGTAAGTGTGCAAAGCCCCAAACCTGGAAAGAATGTTTCTTTCTTCTGCACTTGTAATGAAACTGCAATCAGCCCGCTCCATTTTCCACAGGATTATATTTCTTCAACATCATTTACGCACAAACAGTTGTATTCCAGTTTACCACATTTAATAATAAACAAGGCCACAATGTAAATGTTATTTCGCGTAGTCGCAAGAGTGCTCGGTGCAGATACATGCAGGGCGAAATATAAAACGCATTTATATTTAATAATATCAATGCGGCAGGGCGAAAATAGGTAAATATAGCTCAGGGCGATTAATTCTAGTGTGGGCAGTTCTGTTCTGCTAAGAGTGTTTTATTTTGCTCAATAATTTTGGCTTAGGACAACGCTTACAAGGAATGGTCGTTCAAGAAAGCTATCACGATACAGACATACAGCAGCTATCATCCGATCCCAGTTCCTCTTAATCTCATCTCAAATCTTTGCGTTGGAGTCAAGAGCATGGCTTGCTGTAGAGGACAAGAAGATGCCAATGATTCCAGGGCCCGTGTATGTTCACAGTGTATTCATGTTTGTAAAATTCATTCACGCAAAGAGCACCCTGTGTGATGATCCTTATGACTTCAAGGAATGACAAGAACAGTAGAAACTCAACATAAGACTTCAATGTCGGCCATGTGGACCGCATTGACCGCAGGAAAACTACATTGCTCGTGAGCCCGCGCTGTAACTCAGCAGTATTGCGACATAATGTCACGCATATTGACACACCCTGAACCGTGGCTGTCTATAGTCGTTTTCTATAAGATTGTTGACGTTTTTTTTATTTTATACATGAAATGAAAGCAGACGCAAACAGAAGGGAAAGCTTCTTACAATTAAAAAGTCTTGAAAGCACGTAAAGTTTCGATTGCCCCCTCACGTTTCTTGTGCTTGCAACAGACGATCTATCCGACAGCGCGACAATGACCCAAACAATGGCTTTTTTGTTTGTGATCTTGATTCTTTTTACTCAACAGAACAAATCTCTGAATGCGGTTGTTCAAAATCTTCAACAAACATATTTTGCAACTTATGGATATTCTTTTCCTCTTACTGGTAAGACTATTTATTAGAAGATTAAAAAATACATAGTTCTCTTTTCAAATTTATGAAGAAACTGCTTTAGCGACTCAAATCCAGAACGGTTTTATCGCACAGGGAAACTGGCAGGCTTTATACAATTTTATTTTATCCTTTACAGGAGCTCAGTCACGGTTTGCTCATTTTGAAAAGTTTAGCCTAAATTTTTCAAATTCGTCGTTTGCAATCCGTGTCAATCTTCGTCATCCTTGACCATCCTTGTTCCTTTATGGTTTGTTATTACTTCTTTGATGTTTTTTCTTTCTTAGTAAACTATTATTTTCAGGTTTCCTTCCATTTAAAGGAGACTTTGCACGAGGCCAAAACAACTCAAAACACCGTGACTGAGTTCCGTTAAGATTACATAATGTCCTTTTGCCTCGCCTTTCCTGCGAAACTAGTTAAACAGCTTTTGCTTTTACTGGCATCAGCACAAAAATTTACTTCGCAAACCTACAGCTTCCTTTTAGTTTCATTTCCTTACTGAGACACTTTGGTCACATCTAAGAGTTTTGGCTTCAGCTACGGAAGTGATGTATTTTTGTCGTGTTGGCTTTAGATGACAGAAAGATGGACCAACTCATTCAAGAAACCGAGAGGAACCGGGAAATGTTCAATCAGATTGCTCACAGGACCTTCACAACGCATGCGCCTGACCAAGGAATGCTACCTACTGGTCCAAAGGTCAGCCGAAAGTACACTTTTTACTTCGAAGAAAATCTTTATTATTTTTTACTATTTTTGAGCTTGTTTCAGGGTTTTCCTAAACTCAGCCATCCATGATGGCGTCTTTTAGGATGGCATCATTACTACGTCATAAGACCTCACAACTTCGTAAAACAAATATCAAAGAAAATGTTCGTGGACGTGGTATAAATTGTCCAAGTTTCATTTTCATAGCCTTAATACTCAATGAGTTACAGGGGGAATGTCTTAGAAGTCCCCATCACTCCCAGAGGACCAAACTAAACCTTCTATGGACAGAGGCAAGTGGGACAACTCTTTCTTTTCTTTAGGCGTGGCAGAGTCAAGGCATAAGAATAGAGGGCTCTCTCCTGGTTTGTGAAGGAGGAAACTTCTGCGACACCTGCCAGGGTGAATCGGACGAATGCCATGGCGCAAGATATCTCGTTCCCTTCTCTCCAGAATTTCCCCATCTTGAGGTGCGTATGAGTGAAACCTTTTGAACAATGCATTATAACCCAGGTGGCTAGTCTATCACATCTTGCTTACTAGTACGGTGGAACCCCCTGAATCCGGTCACCTACGGGCCACCCCGTGTTAACGGGGTGGCTGTATTAAGGGTTCTGTATTAGGGGTTCTTTAAATAAGAAAGTGACTGACTGACCTCATGTTCGGACCAGAATATAGTAGGTGGCCGTAATGACGAGGTGGTCATATGAACGGTTGGCCGTAAGGCTGGGTTCTACTGTATTTGTAAGATTAAACCAGTCTCAATAAGACCCAACTGATGCAGTTAAAACTTCATTTTCGATAGCAGATCTTCCACATGACGTTCTAGCAAGATTTGAAATACTTTAGCCAATTTCACTATTTCATCTGTCTAATGTGTCATGAAGGGAAATTGAATCAAAGTCGGGGTCGGTAAAATAAACTACCTCGTCCCAGTCGCCCGCGCGATAGTCAAAAATATCTTAATTCCCGCTTGCGCTAAGAAAACAATAAGAAACGCCTGTGGAGGAGGCACTAAAATAGACATAAGTCATGATAATCATTATCGTCATCAACATCATCAGCATAAACACCCTAGGAAAACAACAACAACACCTATGGCATCAAGGACGTTTAGTATACATGATCATCTTTATATCTACTTTGTCTTTTGATAGCGTGACATAAATTTTATTCTTTCGTCCACTCTTAAAGGTTCTTATTC
>Ga0126339_10001048_pt1 | contig 17697 bp, 13 predicted proteins | sample OrbTmetagenome_2_FD_92532 | JGI IMG/M metagenome (GOLD analysis project Ga0126339, IMG submission 92532) | Coral microbial communities from Petempiche,Puerto Morelos, Mexico - Orbicella T R C metagenome | ecosystem: Host-associated > Invertebrates > Cnidaria > Coral | place: Petempiche,Puerto...
ACTTGGAGAAGGACTGTCGAAAGGGAGCTGGAAAAGGAAGGTTTAAGAACATGGGCAGCAGCAGCATCGGCTGCGGAGGACAGAACAGCCTGGAGGCAGAGAGCTTATGGCCCAATTCTCCACCTGGAGAATGGATAAATGATGATGAATAATTTTGTTTTTTTGTTTCATGTTTGTTAACAGGGGAGGTACAGATTACTTTTGGGAACAAGGTACTGCAAGCAAAAGATTTAAATTGGATCCAAATGAATCCCCTGCAAAGAGGAATGGGAAATTTGAAGGAACTACATTTGCTCTTCCAAGAGAACACAGGCAGGACTTGACAGTCGGTGAAATCTGGAAGGAGAAGAAAAATATTGTCATAGTTGGGAATGCAGAGTCATCATTCATTTTGTACTGTACAAGAGTTCCTGGAACTTGCAACATTTTCAACACTCGCACAATGTCACTAGTTCTGCTTGAGCCTGGTAATGGCAAAATTTTAACTGATAGTATCAGTAATATTTATATTTTAGACCTTTTCCACCTTGTATGAGAGATGTCTGCAAATAGAGACCACTCTTTCCCTCTAACCTCAGGGAAATGTCCCCTCCCCCAAGCATTATCAAAGGTAGATCCAGGGGGAGGGTGCAGGAGGTGCACACCCGCTGAGATCTATGACCCTCCTAAGAAAAATCCTGGATCCACCCCTGATTATTGTCAGGTGATATGGCATTTTCCACCAGCTACACGTATCAAACAAGTTACACTGTAGTAGCTATTCTCCAGGCTTGAGCACATCAGAGTACATTTTAATTATAGTGAGACAAGCACACTCATCCAGTAGAGAAGGGAAGCTCAGAAAATATTCATGACTTGTAACTAAACCTGCAGCCAGTACTTAATTGACTGAGCCTTTCCTTGAACTTGTTTCTTAAATGAAATGAATATAGTCATGTCTGGTACTTTCAAATTTTCTTAGTTTTTCTTGGTCCATAGTGATGTTCATAGACTATGAGTAGTCCCTCTTTCGCTTAGTCCATCGTGCGTGACATGAAGGAAAACCGTGAGAAAAAAATGGCCATGCGAAATCGTGGTGGTGGGGAGCGCGCGAAAGGAGGGACTACCGCCTAAGCCCAAAAGTTTGAATTATGCATTGCTCTCACAACGCAAAAATATGATTGGCTTATGTTAGGAGCATTGACAAAGTGTTGTCAACATTTGAGATACGTGTGACGTCTTGCAGGAATGTTTTGGAACTGGAGCAAATTGAAGTGTTGGAATCGCACTTCGCAAGCCATGATGTTTTTGTGAATCTGCCAACAGGCTTTGGAAAGATTTACATTTATCCAGTGTTTTGTTTGGCAAAGCTTTCCCCCTCCAACCCTAACTGCAAGCGTTTTAGTGATTTTGCCGCACAACAGCATCATCCAAGTCGGCGAATATAAATTCACTGAGCTTGGCCTTTCTGCCGTCCAGTTGAAAGATTGAACTGGACTGTCACTTGAAACCGGACATTCACCTGAAACTTTCCGCTGCTATTGGCAAACATTTCACCGCAGTTGGATGATCTCCTATGTCAAATACATAATGTAAATTCTTGGTTGAAACTCTGCATTTGAAATTTTTGCAATAACTTTTAGATTTACACCTACAGACGCAGCAAAAATTTTTACAAGATGCCTTATTCGCCATCTTCTTTTAAAACTTCTTTGGCAGTTTCGCTGAATGAACACGAAACGAAGGCATATGTTTTTGCCTGGCTACTTGAAGAGTAGAGTCTCCCAGGGTTATTGACAACAGGCGATAATAAGAGGACGTCAAGATGAGAAATCCTACACCGAAAAATCACTCGGCTGTTAAACAGCAAACTCTTGGGCTTAGGCAGTAGTCCCTCCTTTCGCGCGCTCCTCATCCCCAGGATTTCACGCGTCCATTTTTTCTCGCAGTTTTCTGCGACATTTTGGAAAAAAACTGATGATGTACTGTGGCCTTTGAATAACTGGTATAGTTACTTACTACATATATGTTTTAAACATTTTGGGTCATTATTAATAGTTTACTGTAAACTTTAAAAAGTGTTATTATTATAATTATTCCATTACTATTATTTCAGGTAGTAACTTCTATATTTGTGTATATTGTGGTACATGTAGGTCATCGTATAGTAGGTCTTGATGCTTGTTATACTGATCATCATGGTAAAGTTGCTCTTCAAGCTGAGAGGTGTGCTGATGTTGTCATTCCTGAAACACCAGATCCTGTGTTGACAAGCTGTGGTGTTGTGCTTCTGTATCAAGATCCACAGTCAAGGTTAGTAAATTTCAAATGCAACTTGTTCCTGCTATAATTAGAAAGTGTAATTTTAATAGAATGGGCTAGATCCAGTGGAGTGAAAGCAGATTTTTATAGCTGTGCTGCCTATACTGCCATTGCTGGTTAGCAATATTAGGTACAGTTAGGATTATTAGGATTCGGGTAATGTAATTTTACATGATCACACTTTATTTGGTTTCAGTTCACTCCAGGTGCTTCTGAAACGTTATCTTTCCAGTCAAGCATTTGTCAATGTAGCAGCAGCATTAGCACAGTATTTCCGTCGCATGGTGTCTGGCCGCCCTGTGCAGCTGGATATTCAAAGTTTGACAGAACACATTGGTGGATGGATGTTAGAGGAGGTTCTAAGTATTGCTGCAATGCATGAAGCAGCTCTTCATCAACTGTTTTCTCACATGTGGAAGTTTAGTAAGAGATGGTGCTCTGTACTAAATCCTCCTCTTCCACAAGATCTTGAATTACTAAAGGTATGAAAGACTGTTTGAAACAGTTTTCCACCAAGCTTTAATTTAGGCCCATTAAGATAGAAACAAACCTATCTGGTAAGCTGGTTGGCCAGATTCTGAAGCTGAGATGAATTTTTTTCATATTGAAAAATTTCATGTACCTAACAAGGACATTTCCAATAAAATGATTGACTAGTAAAGTTATCAGCGCCCCAAACATCAATTGAAATTGATTCACCATTCAAGCTGTCCATTTTTTGCAATGCCATCCTGTTCTGGAATACAGTGGAATACCGATTTTGGAACCTTCAAGGGAAACGAAAATTGGTTCGAAAAATTGGATAGTTCGAGAAATCGTGGGTAAAATTGCAGTGTTCGACTGAGGAGAGGGCAGCGACTTTTGGTTCAAGTTATTGAGAGGCTTGAAAAAGTGAGGGTTTGAAAAATCAGGATTCCACTGTAGCTATCAGTGAAAATTCATTAATGAGGATTTCTTTTATCAAGGCTAGAGCAGAGGATGAACTTGCCCGTCGACAGGCAAGTAATGTTCAGCACTCGGAAGATTTCTATCATCCTTGGAGTCTTCCAAAAGGAAACTTCAAACACAGAATGCTCTCAACAGGTTTAGTTTTAATACATATTTTTTCATGTATTATGATGTTCTTTAAAAATATTCCCTTTATTCTCAAAATAATGGCAATGGTTTCATTGAATGACCTTCAAAATTATTTGCATGGGTTTTCACGGTTCACTACTCAACAATTTATATATTGCATAGTTCCAGAAAATATCCATGCTTCCCCCCACAGAAGGGATTGGAACTTCCTGGGGGTGGGGGGGGGGGGGTTCTCTAGGACCAAAACATTTAAAGAAGTATATCAAGCTTAATTGGAAATTCCAGAGGCGTGGGGGTCTTGGAAAAATATCCCTTTGTGTGGGGGAGGTATGGATATTTTCTGGATCTACACATTGTATTTTTGGCAATAATTATTGTTTCAATCAACGTCACCATGGTGAGGATTTTTCTTGGTCACTGACTTGTTTGTCAAACTGGTTTGCAGTAGCTCATGAAAAGAACACACATTACAACTATTCATTTTTGACAAAGTGGAAGCTTGTCAGTTGAACAAATGGGTCACTTTTTGAGGACCAGGCTTAACCCTTTGACTCCTGTGACGAGCCTTGGCCTTTGTTCCACTTCTGGCGTTATCACCTTCGACCAAAATTGGCATCATCTATATTCAACCTCTGCAGGAGGAAAAGATCTTTCCAATGATACCCAGATCAGAGTGAGCGGCTCAATGGAGCCTTAAATATGCACGAAAACGCTCAGAAATTTGGGTGAAAAACTCAGACCAAAATTTCCTGCGACTACACGTGGCTGCTCCATGGTAAATATTGCCAGTCTCAAAAATGATAAGAAAAGGAGAAAAAAGAAAGGCAAAAAAAAAAAAATTAAAAAAACAAAAACAAAAAGCTTAAAGACGTAGCTCACTTTCTCGTCCAAAAACTTTGATTTCTATGCATGCCTGAGCAAAAATGTCATAAAAACATGATGCTAGTGGAAAGGAATGCATGCTGTCATGTTGCAAATGCATTTTTGAGTAGATTGGAGCTAATTTGGCCTATACTCAACCTGAAAATCTCCAAAATGTCCAAAAAATATGTTTTTGGCAAAGAGCTCTGGGAGTCAATGGGTTAAATTTGCAGTATTAACATGGCTGTATCAAGGCATGGTTGCTATAGTTGTAAATTTTTAACTGGGCCTTAGTTGTTGAAACATCTGAATAAGTTGTTGTTTTGATTGGACAAAGTGAACAGCCAACATCTCTTCACAGGTATATAATATTCAGAATATGTACCCCAGGAACACAATGTAACACTTACTCTTTTAAAATACCACTTTACCAGTAAGGCAAAGTACACTGCAAATTGTTGGTTCCGTACTTCAAGGTTGTGATTTTTTTCAGGCCTATTTATTGAACCAGCTGTCGACTGTGCAGTGAGGGAGCTAAAGGAAGAGACAGGAATTAAGTTGGACATAGATGAAGTGAAAAACAGTCCTTGGATTGACTTGCTACAGACTGACAATTTTAATCCCCATAAAGGTAGTGATAAAATAGCAAGTTAATTCCCGCTGCGGCTTTCTGGGATCAAGCAAGTGATCCCAAAGTGTCTATTAAGTCAATTGTGACAATATTTTTTCTTCAATTAGTTCAGGTAAAATAGGTTTTCAAATCATGACAGAAATAATTGTATGGCACATTGCAATGTTATGAAGGTTGTATAACTTACCAAAATAGACCTATATGTATTATTTTGTCACCTACTTAGGCGATGTGGTGAAGTATTTCCTGTATGTGTATCAGCCAGATGCCAGCGAAGAACTGAATATGTCACAAGAGTCAGATCTGGGAAATAGCTCTATTGAGTGTGAAGCAGAGCAAATCAAAGATGGAGGTTGGTATTGCACAGCACTTGATGCAGTTGATGCTTGCTAAACATTGCATGCTTGGTAACTCAGCAGCCTGGTGCCTGGTGCTTGTGCTTATCTCAAGTTTCCTTAACAGGAAACATGCTTGTCCATTGCAGGTTAACAACAAGCTTTCTATTACTGATAATTCACATCTACCTTACACTTCTAACTCTTCTGAGTGGAGAGTGGCTCTGTGATACATATAGGTGTGTGTCTTGCCCAGTACTGATCTGGCAAGGGCTCAAATCCAGACTGCTTGAGGTGACCCAAAGTCTGACAGTAACACACTAACCATTTCTGTTATCATTACGTGCTATATAAATATGTCAAAGGCTATACTGGGTGGCAGGTTCAAAACATGCACACAGAAACCTTTTGTGGGGGATGGATATTTTCTGAAACGTTGAACTATTCCTCCTGTTTAGTCCCTCTTCCTCTCTGGCCTTTTCTATATCACTATTCAACTTATGACATAGTCCCATTTTGTTTAGTTATATTATACTCCTCTTTTTACACCAAAGACAATCTCATTGACCTCTAGTTTATTATTGAATACTTTCAGTGGAAGATTCATTTCCAAAGTTTCCTGCTCTCGACACATCATCTGAGCAAGAGATAGTTGAGAAAAGACAGGATGACAAAAAGGGTGAGGAGGACCTGTACGAGTTTCAAAAGGGCATCCAAGAAGACTCTAACAGCTTGAACAGGGAGATGGAAAAAGATATTGCCAATGAACCCTTACAGTTAGACCAAAAAAATGTTTCTGTTGACATTGAACAGTGTACATCTAGTGGAATTGAAGAAGTATTAGAAGAGAAAAGGGGCATTAAGCGCAAGAGGGATGATGATGATGATGATGATGATGATGATGATGATGATGATGATGATGATGATGATGAGTATGAGATGAACAACAAAAGCTTACATGGACCACAAGGTGAGGGGTCATTCTGGCCACTATCTTAACAACAATCTTCCAGCTCCCAGTTCCTAAGGCAAGGTTGAGCTAATGTAGGATTAGTATACAGTGGAATACTGATTTTTTGAACCTCCAAGGGGAAAAAAATTGAAATAGCTCGAGAAATTGAGGGTTGAAATAATTTACAGTGTTCACCTGAAGAGAGGAAACAACTTTTGGTTCGAGTTATTGGGAGCTTAAAAAAAATGAGGGTTCGAGAAATTGGGATTCAACTGTATTAGCAAATTACTTGAATGTTTTCTTTAGAATGCATTGATACTCTGTGTGTTTCAAGAGGAAACTCTCATGTTCTTGTTTGCCTTGTTAAGACTGGTTACAGAAATGCCTGTAACAAGATGCTAGTTGCTACTTAACTAACTTGCAAGGAGTCATGAATGCAGTTTTAAAATGCTTTTACCAGCTCATTCAACCATAAATATAAATGCTGTAGGATGGCTATAGATTGAAATGGGTGAATTGAACAGTTCTATATTCTTGGTTTATAATGTAAGTAGAGTGAAACCCTGTTAAGGTACAGACATCATCAAGAAGGGACCATCCAAATTGTCATGGTGTGTTAACGATGTGTCCATAGCGAATTTTGAGAAAATGTTTGAGCTAGGGAATAAAACCACTATACATACACACTGTACATTGTAAATGCAAGAAGTTTGTATTTGATTGGTGTATGTAATCAGTAATGGGTTATCACTATGGTAACGTTTATGTTATTTTACTGTTATGGCAGACACCTTCCTCTTGCCAGGAATATCCTCAACACCAAATAACTGTGACAACTCACTTGGCTCTTTGACCACGCCCATGCCTGAGGATAAACAAGAACTGATCACAGCAAAGTCCCCTTATGTTCAGGGAAGTGTACATGAGGAGTGTGCTTGGTTTACAATTGAGGAGGCTCGCATCAAATCACCAGTTTTTGAACAGATATACCATACAGAGCAATTCACACAACTTCTAGCTTCCATTTTGACAACAGAAAAGGGGTAGCTGTATTTATACATCATCTCTAGTTTCAATGTTTTGGAATTAATATATTGAAACAATTGTCTCAGCATGATTCAATTGCTTGCAACTCAAGGCCCTGGTTTGCATAATTGCAACAGATATGGCCAACAGAAGCCATGTGCCATTTGTGTAATTACAGATTGTGCTTTGGTTCCAAACATTAAATTTTTGTGGAATCATATCATTATGCAACTTGGTTATGACTTGCAAACTCTCTCAGAGTAATACATGTAACTAAGATCTGCAAGCTGATGATCAACTTTTTAACCAATTATATTTTATTTACCGTATTTTTTAGTAAAAACCTGATCTGCTAGAGGAACTTATTTGAACTGGGTCTTTTTGCACTGATCTGTACATATCTATATCCATCTCTTAGGATACACACAACAGTTGTTTAATTGAATATCCACTTCACCCAAAACTTCATGTTGTATTTTATAAACTGTTTTTGACACAATATTTGTGCTGTAGCCATTTCCTTGTCTGCTAATTATAACCATTTCACACATAATCAAAGCAACACAGACATGCTTGATGAATACATGTTTATTTGTACCAAGAGTGCAGCCATTAGCATTCATACCCTGACAAAAAAGGTCAATTTCTAAACTACAACAATTTTAAATTACCTATACACCACATGTATATTAAAGGCAGGCTTTCCTTGAAATCAAATGTTACTGGATAGTAATATAGTGGTGCAACCATATAAGAAAGTTCAAGCAACCACAGTTGAAACAACAAGGGCAAGCTGTATCAAAAATCATGATCTATTTTGTGTAAAGGTTTTGTAATGATCTAGATCTACTCTGTTCAGCCGTCTTAAGTAACTGTCATATTGCTGAATATGTAAAGGGCAAAATCAAGCCTAAAAGAAGCCAGTGACAATCACCACAGGATTGTTGTTTTGAAGAGGACAAAAAAGAAAATGTAGCATGATGTACATAACAATGTTATTGCAACTTTCTTGTTGCCATTACTTTTATCATTCACTTGAACTTCCTATATTTAACTACCACCACCACTGCAAACAAAATGATAGTGCTCAGCCAAGGTCATTTTAGGAAACTGCCACATTACAGACATGTGTTACCTAAGACAATCATTTTTAACAATGCAAATAGCAGTTTGCAGAAGCAGTTTAACAGAGTGTATTTCTATTTAGCAGTATGTTATTAAAATATAAATGTTGTATCAAACAACTGATCAATCCAATCTTACCAGCAGATGTCCAAACAAAATCTTCACTTTTTTAACTATCCAAGCTTCTTTTGTGTTAATGGATTAGCCAGTTTCAGTCACAACAAGCCAAGTCATCCATTTTTATTTGACTTGCGTAACAAAAGTTCATTTGTGGAAACTGTTAAAAAATGTTTTGGACTTAACAAGGTCCAAACATTTTTGTCACAAAGTTGACTCCAACCCCTTGATCTACCCACATGTCTATGCTGTATTATGATTAAAATAAACCTAGATGATTGAAGACTTACATTTTCCAACATATTTCAAACACACTTTTAGGATAGGAAACAATTAAGCTCTATAAAACTGTGTTCTTATAAAATAAATAAAATTGATGGGAAAACCAGCCCTTACAACATATTTGAAAACAATATATTTTTCATAATCTTTCAGTGCCACTGGTATTAAATTCCACTATTTATTATGTGACTGAGAAAATTACTTCACTGTGATTGGCTGAGAGCATACTAATTTATTGTTAATCCTTAATTTGAGCTGCAGCACAAATAAACGCGCACATGTTTGCAATTTTCTCAGTCGTATAATAAATGAGTAATTGCATGAAAGATCGAGCAATCAATGATTTACATTACTCTTGATTGAAAATTCTACAAAATTGCCCTTGCCTATACATGGAGGTCCCTGCAATTTTGAGAGAATTTTCAAATATCACCCGTATTGTAAATCCTTAACTACACTTGCATTCATACAATTACCTACTGTATACTAATTAGTGGCAACTCTTAAAAAGAGATTATAGTACTTGAAATAACTAAAATAATTTAAGTTAGTCTAGGCAAGTAAGGCTTATTGAGCTGTGTGATCATTAGCTTAATGTAAACTTCTCAAGGCATACATTCAAACCACCGATGGACACTTACATCCTCTGACTAGTGGGGTGTCTGTACCAGGTAGAGAATTTTGAACTTCACTTTGGCATCATGGTGAAGAGCGAGGCAGTGTGAGAGAAAAGTGTCTTAACTGTCATCCTAACCAAGAACACATTGTAAGAACCCCAGTCAGGGTACCAAACCCAGACTACTTGATCCAGAGTCACTTTATTGATGTTTGTACTTTACATCTACATTTATTCCTCGAAGAAGGGTCACTGTGACTGTTTGTGTTCCAGGGTTGATTGCTTGGTTCAATTACTCTAATTGTTTGCTTACCTACTTTATACACAGCACTGAATTTCATCCTAACGTGACAGGTAACCCTTGTAGGTTGAACCCCCCCCCCCCCGCCCCCTTGGAGGTTGCTCCTACATCCCTAGTTTCCCTTAAGTGGCCAAACAGACAGCACAAATTAATGAGATAGCTATAGTATTATTGTCTACTGTGAAATGCTAATAATAATTTTTTTGTTTGTTTTACGGTTTGTAGTTTTAATTCTTTCCATGTTAATACATGTACATGTAGTTGCACATAGCCCCAAATGAGATTTTTTAACTAGTAGTGTCTTACTCCATGTGTTAAAAATGTACCTTTTTAGTTGTGTTTTTTTTTTTTGAGGGTCCAATTGTCTGGCTTGAATTTGCACTTGACCTTTGAATGGAAAATGTTTACTTAGTGGTTGAATACTATGGCTTGGCCCAGAGATTTATATCAATACTTTTGCACAGAGTGAGATAAACAATGGATGATTTATCAGTTTGCTAGTTAAGTCCCCTTGCACACACTCATCTACATGTAAACCATGTTGATGCAGTAAAACATATTTTACATTTTGCCATTTGCTCAAGGCAAATATATCTTTACAATAGTAGATATAAACTCTACTGTACCAATAATCCAGTCTAACTAAAATATAAGTTGACCAGAACTTTGAATATGTTGTGTCAATGGCCAAGAAAGGCCTACAATTCTTTTCATGTGCTTAAGAATACACATAACACAGCTACAGTGAATTAGTATTATTACAGTGGGAACCTGATTTTTAACTACCTAGGGAAAGGAAATTGGTTCTAAAAGTCGAGGGCAACTTTCTCCTTGGATTTTTTGCCAACAATTGAAAAATTGCTTTGAATAATCACAAGATTTGAATAATCAAGAGTTTAAAACATTGGAATTCCACTGTATTAACATTGTTGAATGAACCAAACAGACTGAAGTCTGGGAGATGATCAGAGCCTTTAAATTATATATTAAAACTTCTATTTATGGAACGAAAATTGGAAATATGCTACAATTAACATCCTTAATTAAATAGTCTCTGTTCAGTAAAGTTTAAATTTCTAACTACAATAATTTTTTACCACATTATTGTGATCAAGAAGATGTCCAAACATCTTGAATACATGATTTTAAAAATCATTGTAAAATTTTGAATCAAAGTCGGTGCTTCTGCACTTGCATCAACAACTCATGGTTATAAATAATATTTACGTTACCATAAATAACCTCTGAAGCAATTTCCATATAAAAATGTTTCTCAGCTTAAGAAATTGTATTACTTCAGAGGAATACTCTGAGAATTATTGAAAATTAGAAAGATAAGAACTAGCACTTTGAAAGTTTGAAAGTGAAGAAAAAGTTACGAAACTTAAATTAACATCACAACAATTTTGTTGAAAGTACTTTTTCCAACATGTTATTGCAAAATGCCCCAGGTGACAGGTCTTTGGTTGGAGGAAACCTACTGGATGTTCTTGAAGGCAAAGTATCTGTTGCAAAAGTGCTGCAATTTGTATAGATTTCTCAATATTCTCTTGGCCAGTTTCTTGTACAAGATCACCTTCCTAAAAAGGTAAGATCTGCACTTGGACCAACATGGCCCACAGCATTAGGGTTTATGCTAGTTAGGTAACATCAAGCCTCTGAGGAATATTGCTACTGATGCTAGTCCATCACAGGTTAACCCAATGTAACAATGAACACCCCAGCCAGTCTTATTTGGGTGATAAGAACTATGGGATTAGCAAGCGTGATAAAACGTATCAAAATTATGCCCCTTTGGACATTTTAAAACTTACGAAACCCACACCCTTCATGGAAGACCACAAAAGGAAAAGGGAAATAAAATTGAAGAAAATAACACAAAACACTCTGAGTGACTTAATTAAACTAAGTCTAAGTTAGAAGGCTCAATCATGGATGAGCCCCAGTTTTCATAGACCACATTAAGATCTGATGGAGTAACACCAGTGTGGCCACTGGTTTTAACTGGTTTCGACCACAATTTTCTTAAATGCCGTCTAAACTGCATGTAATTATGATCAGATGTAAAAATTATATGTTCAGCTAAAGGTATTAAAAATTTAAACCCAAACAGGCCTAAAAACTTAATCTGGTAACCTACTGTAAAACACCATGCACAGTAGATTATGGAAACACACTAGTGCAAGTTAAGTAATCCAAACTTAAATAATCACATACACACATCACTGAATTCTGTGATTCATCGGCTGTACATAAAAGCTGCTAATGTCCCAAGTCCAAGAGTAGTGAGAAAAACACCTTTCCACCATGCTCCCTCTTGGCCTTTCTCATTGAACTGTTTATCCAGACCGTCCTGAAAGAGACATTTAAGAATTTCAGTAAACACCACTTTCTTAAAATTAACGATAACTTATTTTGTGCATAAGAAGGAAACTGCAAGTAATGCATGGATTTTATTACAATCCCTTTTTAGGGGATTGGAAAGGAAAAAGTTTCTTGCAATTGTCATGTCTCTCAGAGAAGTGAATGACCCACAGATTCTAAACAAGATTTGTCACAGTCTATTCCTGGTTGTTTCAAACATTTTGTATTTGGCTACCTTCCATCCCCATGCCATATATGTGATGGCAGAGTTTATTTTACTTATTTCTTTGTGTGCCATGCTTGCATCAGATTACTCATGCCAGTCTTCATAATTAAAATATGGATTCTGGCTTAAGTAGTCAGTACCATGAATTTCTCAACCCATAAGTGATATTTCCCAATGTACATGTAGACATCCTTGATGTTGCCACGTGGAGTTTTGTGGCTACAATTATTTGATGATTAATTTCCTTAAATTTGAAAAGACAAAAAAAAAAAAAACAACAACAACAACAAAAAAAACCAACAGGAGAATAAAACCAAACTCTAAAGAAATATTCAAAAAATCCCCCAACTGCAAACCAAGGACTGCAATGTGATGCATACCGGGAAAAGAAAGAGACTGCTAGCAGTCTAAGCTGTTTCACTCTGAAGTTACATACGTCAAATTCTGAGCTGTTAATTAGGAAGAATATTGAGATTCCAAGAAAAATTCAAAGTATGAGATGCCGTTTTTGAAAAGTCAAGCAAGACCATTCTAGAACCTTGGGTTCAACAGGAAGAAACAGAAGAATGTTGGCACTACCAGCAGGACTGAAGTGCAAGCCAGCATTATATTATTAACCCTGTAATGATAAAGTTGTGCTAGGAAACACCCTGTAAGGAAGCGTGCACTAAAAGCCATACTTCTACTAACTTAGTAGACCTGACAACTAGCAGATCTGACCCACAGGAATTTACATTTGGGTAATCAAAATTAACACTTGTCTTTTCTTTTCCCAGTGTTTTCTTAGAGATATACGAAACATTTTCCCTCTGTTTCTAAGTTCTCCCAAACTGCCATAAGTTTTTGAAACTTGGAAGTAAAGCTGTGGAAACACACCAAACTTCCACTTTCATTACCATTTAGCAATTAGATTAAGATTTCTATCATGCATAGAAATCGAGAGCAAATAATCTAATTGTTTTAGTATAAATCTACTAGTAGTTCAAAACTTTATCTAAATCCTCTTCACAGACACTTGGAAAATGCCAAGAAGTGACCGTCATTTTGTTATCAAGGGCAGTCACTGCTAGGCTACTCACTATCACAGAATAGATAGTGAGTAGCGTAGCCAATGAGAGAACAGCATTGGTGATAGGACAGTAGTAGATTTATACTAAAGCAGAATAGATAGTGAGCAGCGCAGCCAATCAGAGAACGGCATTCACGATAGTTATACTAAAACTTGATGGAGACACAAAATGCTTCCTACTCTTTAGTCCAATACACTAAGGTTTAAATACATGGAGCACCTTACACATAATTTCCTTGAGTGCTCACTACCAGTTTCGATATTTCCCAGATGTGTTTTAACTTATGGCATGGTTTGCTTCTCTGTGACCCCAAAAGCATCCTTTATTTTCCAAAGTTGGAGATAATTGAACGTTTGTTATTGAAAAGATGCTATGTTAGACTAAACTTAGAGTTTTTATTCTCTGTCAAACAGCAATATCAGTAAAGTTTACTTTTCTTAGTAACTTTTGTTAATTTACATCTCATAACAATGAACATTGCTGTGGTTACTAAAATTATTTGTGTTATGAAGTGGAAGAGTCTAGATAGCAAGAGAAAAGACAAGACTTGACAAGTCCCCACAGTTGAAGGAAAGAGGAAGTAACAGCATAAAATTCTGAAGCAAGCTAGACATTTCTACCTACAGACTTCGTTCAAAACTGCTTTCTCAGCGTATTTGCTGATTAAATACCGATCTTAAAATTCCAGAAAAATGATGTCGGTTACATGCAATTGGTTTACTCAATTTCTTTTGTTGACAGATAATCACGCTTCTGTTTTTTACATGTCAGTACCACAAATCTCGTGAGAAACGTTATCTTCGTGTTTGCTACAAGTTCAGTTTAGGAAAACACTTGTTATTTTCTTATCCACAAGGGTGGTATTCTAGGATTGGCTTGAACAGTCGGAGTTCATTGTGAAAAGAGCAAATCATTTTAAAAATTCCTCCAACTACGCAACGATTTTTTTCAAACACTGATAAAAATTCTAAAAATGTTGTCATTAAATAAAAAAAAACCTTAATAATTCTGGTCTTTGTTTGCAAGTTTTCTTTTTTTAGCTCAGGAACTAGCAATGTCTGATCTTGGAAAGTATTTTTCATTCCTGCAACCAATGAGAAGAAGAAAACCCTTTTATTATTTATGGATACCAGTTACTGCAGCAGCTGAAAACGACACAAACTTCAACCATCTTTTGTTTACGTGAGAACTTTCAATTATTACGAACCTCCATCGATGGTCTCCGGGGTTTTCAAAAAATCCACGAGGTATTTTAATGTGGTTCAAGCTACCATCGGGTTCAAAGACGGATAAACAAAACGAAACAAAATGAGACAGTGAAAACCGATTCGATTAAAATTGTTACGTACCCATCCACCATGATTTTCGATCCACTCACTGAGACCAGCGCCAACGTATCTTGCTACCCAGTCAGTGACTGAGGCGACAAGCTCTTTCATTTGGTGTTGATCGCAATACACCGCCAGCTTGCCTCCAAAAGCATAGAGAGCTACTATTCTCCCCCAATTTATTCCATCGGCGAAAACCTCACTGGCGATCTCGAAAAACGTTTGATAGACAGTTGCCCGCGTTATGTTTAATTTGTGGCACAAATGGTTCAGTAGTAAAGGGTATTGCTCTTCGATTTGGTCAGCAAGTCTGCGTAGCGTAGCGGCAGTCGGTGATACAGGTATAGGGCTATTTCCGAGTCTGTACGATATAAAATCATCGGCGAGAACCTTGGCTTGTCTAGCAACCGGCGAATCTTCCTCTTTGGGCAGTTTAAGTCGACTTTCCATAGGGCTTTATATTTTTGAAGCATTTACTTTTACAGACCACACGCGCTTTTCACTGTATCCAGTCTCACTATGAAGTCTTCGTCGTCTTCTTTTCGCGAAGTCCTCCTTCGCCCCATCGGCCTACAAGTAAACTTTTATAGTGAGAAAATGAAACAGTGGATCGCAACTTTCGAAAACGCAAATAAGTAAGAAGCGTCGGTGCTTTCGAAAGCAAACAAATTGAAATTACCTTCCTCCATCTCCGCAATCGAAAAAGCCGAAAGGAACTCGGTGATGTCGGAGAATATTTATAACCTTGTCAAAGGATTTTAAATGTTCTGTGTTCCCATTGGTCCAACTCAACATTTCTGATACCAGAGGCCCAGAGCCTTTGAGCTCTTCGATTAGCGCTAAGTCACGTGGGAAAGTGGTGTTATCTGACGTGTTGTCCTAACAGGGTGATCCTGATTGGACCAACATGGTCTCGTGTTCCCGCGAAGTGACGCAACGCAATACACGCGTTCACAATGTGCTTTCGCGGCAGAACCCATCAAAACAAACGTCTATCACATGTCTAATCAGATCCCCGCTTACTGCTTTCTGATTGGATGATTACCTGATTATATGCTGCGTCAAGGTTTATTTTTACCACATTTTTTCTCGCCGAAAAATTTTTTTCCTGAAGTGCCCGGCATATTGTTTGTTTCAATTTACTTCCGAAGGCGACGAGAGAAGATCGAGAACGGAAAAATAGAATCTTTGATTTACGATTCACGAAAATCAGTTCCAACGTTTGGTATTGAACTGGAAGACGAAAACCTCTCCCAAGGGAAGATACGTAGTTTGTATTGCGATCGTGTTGACGGTTTGGAGCTCTGTTGTGTTTCAATACAAGGAGCAAAGTGTTTTCGCCGCTAGCCGGTTGATTGAGCTGCGGAAAAGAACAATTTTGTACAAGAACAGTCACTGATTGAGATCAGAGTCAACAGCTGAAGTACAGATTTTTTTTTAATTTCGAGAACGATTTGTCGACTGAGTGCTGCGTCAACTAAGTTTATAGGTGCTTGTTCGTGACTGTTGTCGACGTTTATAACGGTTGGAACCAGAAAAAACTACTTTGCCGAAAAAGTAAACAGACTTGAACATGGAGTCGCAACTGAGCAGAATTACAGCCACTACGGATGGAACACTGACAGGACAAACCGAAAATTTAACCACAAGGAGCGAAAACGAGAACAGTGCCCGATCATCAGACCGTGTGGAAAACGGCCAACAAGCTGTGACGCAATTGAGTTTTCAGATTTTGTCGAACAATAACAATGTTACTCCGCGTCAAGTCGGCCAGATATTACAAGCAATGGGTGATGAGCTTAACAACTTATTCAAATATCAGATGAGGAGCAGTAAGAATGGATAAGCCGGAGAAGAAGGGAGAAGGTTACGTTAAAGTTGTACTTGACCGATTCGACGGTTTCGGTAGGAACTCCCTTGTACATTGTACTTGAAGTTCAACAGAACCTTCGACGCTATGTCAGATGCGATATTAGCTTCGTTTTATCGCTATCTTTTTTTTATTTTGCCATCGACAACGTGGAATTGTTATACAATTTACATTAAGCTGCCCTTGGGACGTGATCTGCCAAGGCCACGGTCGATTGCAGAGTTGCGATTGGCCGAGCGTATAACTGTCTTTCTTACGATAGAAAGATTTCGAATTGCCGCTTAAGAAAAATCCCCGTGGGATAATTCCCTTGAAGCAATTTTATGTTTCAAAGTCTACTCAGTTGTGATTTAAAAGCTAGAAGTTTAGTGCAATAATTGTAATTCCAGGGTGTAAATATAAGCGATGGTCGGTGTTATTTGCAAAGCGATTTTGCATGCAAGAAGAGAACTCACTGAGAAGGCAGATAGATACTGGCCATTGTGTTGTACATTTGTAAATGCTGTTAAAGTGCTGGCTGTAGATAAAGATTAAGACCCGCTATTATTAAAATAAGGAGATGTAAAATAAGTTAAGTTATTTTAAAATGCTAAACTTGTACACAGCTAAAGATTATATTTAACGTTGGCCGGAAATTGGACGTGTGTCATTCGTGCGTACGTGTTTTGTTTATGTACTTTGCGTGACCACCTGTAATCAATTTCGAAACCAGTTCAACAACAATAAACCACTCAGCAGTTTATGTTATTGTTTACGGGCTCCACTATTTTAGCTCAAAGTTCCGGGTTGATGAAGATTTCTTCAGCGTCGTGGCTGTATACTTTGTAATCCAAGTAGTGTCAAAAATATTCTGCCAACAATTCGGCTTTGTTTCTGTCAATGTTATTTGTGTACTTTTCCATCCTTTGTTCTTTTGTTTCGAACATGTCCTTTGATTATGTGCAAGCACTTTTCTATCTATTTTTGTGGTAAAAATCCCTTTGTCTTTTCTTACACGTGAGAAACACGAGTACTTATCTGCATGTCTGAGCTTGATTTATTTAAGTCAAACAGAGAACAATGGATATATTTGTTACTTTTAAGACTTTTCTTTAGTTACCATGTTACTTTTTCCCAGAAAATCAGGCCTAATTCTTTGCTGTGCTGATTTCTTTCCTTCTCTGTTCCCTGGTTTGCTAAATGCCTGCTCCAGCGAGGTGAGGGGGGGGGGGGGGG
>Ga0126339_10001050_pt1 | contig 17671 bp, 8 predicted proteins | sample OrbTmetagenome_2_FD_92532 | JGI IMG/M metagenome (GOLD analysis project Ga0126339, IMG submission 92532) | Coral microbial communities from Petempiche,Puerto Morelos, Mexico - Orbicella T R C metagenome | ecosystem: Host-associated > Invertebrates > Cnidaria > Coral | place: Petempiche,Puerto...
AAGGAAGGCGATAAGATATTGCCTAACAAAAATCAATAACACCGAAAACCAAAAACTTCCCCTTGAAACAAAAACAAAAACCAATGTTTCAGGTGAACGAAAACCGTATAATGCTCCAGAAGGCCTTTTTTACACACACACACAAAAAAAGTAAATCCAACTGGTGAACCAGGGCCAAGACAAATTTTACAAATTTTTTTGAGCAAATTTTACAGTCGGTGTAAAATGAAAAGGTCTTCGATTTGGGAGAACGAGGATATACTTGGCTCCACACTAGAGCTTGAAATATAATCTAAGTGCACTTGGAACCTACTTTGAGTGTGAAAGGGTGAAATGTACTTACTTGGACTTTACTTATTAGTGACCATGGAAACGTTCGTAGATCAAAGAAGCCGAAATGCACCGCGAAGTATGGTCTACACCACACTTGAGAACGCACTTGACCAATTTTAGGAAATGGAAGCCAACTAAAAGCGATGTGCAGCATTGCTATAATTCTGATGAACGGACCGATAAACAACTTGATTACCTAAATTTCATTTTCATAGACAGCCTAAACCATCGCTTTTCACATCATCCGACACCATATGCTCTTCTTGAAATTACAAACCAGCTGCTGTTTCAAGTTTCAACCAGGTCATTTCCTTGCACTCGAAAAACTCTGTTGAACATTGCACGAGTCACACGGAAATGCATTTTCTAGGTCAGCTAAAGCCATACAGCGATTTCTTTGCCGAAAACCGCGTTGAGCCATTCTAGAGAAATACAGAAGATGTCGTTTGTTCCTTTGCTCTTTAGCAACAAAGCAACTATGTGCATTTCTTCACGATTTTACTGACGAACACTCGCATTTGTGATATGTATGACTGATTTTACTGCGAAAATGCTTCAAGTAACACACTTTGCCATCGAGGTTGCCTATTCACCTAGTTAGGATTTCGAGTTGGATTTCGAGTTGGATTTTCGAGTTGGATTTTCGAGTTAGGATTTTTTGGCGGGATTTTTTTGGCGGGATTTCCAATAAATTTTCAGTGGTTTGATGATTTAAATGGTTGACAGGCCAAACACGACTCCTATTGGTCAAGATAGAGCTAGCCAATGGCGTAGTATACTTTTCGATCCTTACCTGTTTGAAGTTCGACCTCGTTATTTCGTGTTTCTTGACGGCATTTTTTCTAGATTTCTAGGCACTCGATGGCTAATCAGGGACATCAGTGTAAAATGGGGTTGACAAGCCTACACGACTCCTACGGTTCGTGACATTGGTACATTTGCCGTTCTCTGTTCGGTCAGTCGACCCTTTTGTTGCTTCACTCGTGTTTATGAAGGGCACTTCATGTTGTGTTGTAAGGAGCCGGAGGAATTTTAAATAGAGGTTGAGCCGTAAGACCATGCTATAGCAAAATTTTTAGAGGTCATAGGTCTGCATGATTTCCGCTCTTATCTGCCTTTTGCGTCGTCGAGTTTGATACCCTTGTAATTTGCCATGTGTCTATGCTTTTTTTCGGCTCATTTATATTGCAAGATATGTTTTTAAGTTTCCAAGTGTTTGCTTTCGAGGGACAAAATATGAAATTTACCGTGAAAATTTTGCTTACTTACATTCTCCATTGCGACGCCAGGCCGGCTGTGATTAGAACTGTTTGCAAGTATGGTGTGTAGATTCTTATCACGGATATTATATATTATTTGTCCTTGTACGTTTTTCTTCCGAGACGCCGTAGCTTTACTTCGAGAAAGTTATACGTTTGTCCAGAAACATTCTTTTGTTTCTTGGAGCTATCTGATCGAGCTTATGTTTCTCGAGCTCGATGTATAGGTTTAATCCTCCTTTTGGTCGTTCTGGCAACACGTGATTCAAATGTAGCTGTTTACGGGCAATAAAAAGGCAAAACACTAGCCCCACCCCTACAGGAATTCTTTTGTTGGCTGCATTGGACTGGAAATCTACGAGACGGTTTACGGACAAACTAGCCGATTCGTTGCAGCTGGATTACTAGTAACCATCTCGAAAAAACCGACTCTACATCCTTACTCGAAAATCTAACTCAAAATCCTAACCAGAAACTCCAACCCGAAATCCTAACTCGAAACTCCAACTCCAAATCCTAACTCGAAACTCCAACTCCAAATCCTAACTCGAAACTCCAACTCCAAATCCTAACTCGAAACTGCAACTCGAAAATCCAACTCGAAATCCTAACTCGAAAATCCAACTCGAAATCCTAACTCGGAAGTTAGTTTGTCTCTTTGCCATCAGGTGCTAAGCTCTAAATTAAAGTGCGACTTGAGATTTTCAAGTGCACTTGAGTCAACTGCTTACTGCTTCAGGTGTGAAGCCAACTAATGTTTAATACGCAACAACAAAAAAGCCAACATAAATAAGCGAAACTTCGTTAGTTGCAAACGCGTTAACGAATTCCACGAGTTCAACCGTTTTAGGAAATTCCCAACAGAGGGCGCTATGATTCTCTCAAAACATGATAATGTTGGGGTTTACGGTCGTTAGCAGGTGTGAGTGATATCTTTGTTTGAATTCAGATCATTTCAGCGATTTTTGGCATCAAAAAGTCAAATGAACTTCGTCATTAAAAGAACTACAGCCGTGTATACAGACGTATCGCTACGTAAATACAGTGTCAACACAAAACAGGCATAATCAAGGTGTCAACTCTCTGTCTAAACCTCAAGGTGGCACAAACACAAAATAAAACCGCACGGCTGAAAGCACACCTTTGCGAAAGCTTTGGCGAGTACATAAGCAGGTTTAAGTGGCCGTAAACACCACTTTCAAGAGGAATCACTAATGTGAATTATTACTTAGACCTTCAATCAGCGATCGACTTAAAGAGATTTACATCGCTGAGACAAAAGGTAAAAGGTAGAAATCCGGTTTGAAAGAAAAAAATAAATACTATTATCGACAAGTAATAAAAAAACTGTGGGACAAAATCGCACTTTTTATCTCATATCTGCCCTGGGGTGATCTCTGTCCATGAATTAAAAGACAGAGTTATTAGTTAGCAATTCAAAAAGAAATGTACTATTGTTTGGTAGCTATAAAAAGCTCTCTTAAAAGCTCTCTTTTGATACAAAATTGAAATTTCACTCATTGTCAAACCGGACGAAAACCAAGATTTCCTGTTTTCATTTTTTTTAAAGTTTGAAACTTAAAATTTTCAGACATTAAACTAAGTAAGATAGTCTAGATTAAGAAAAAAAAACGACAGCCATGTCACAGAAAAGACAAGCTGTAAATATTTCAGGCTTTTGATCTAAAGAAACTGTACTGCAAGGGGAAAAAAAATAAACACACAAAGGCAAGGGATGTCAAGAAAGTAAAACAATTGTATATTTATGTATTTCTAGCTTAATAGGATGCGTTAGTTGGCCTTTTTCTAATTCTGCGCTGTCACTTTTTTCGATTAAAAACCTGAATGCATATTAACCTGGCTGAAAATCTTTGCGAGACACTGGTTATGAACTTGGGCGCATTGAGTTCAAAATTCGCGGTTTTGGTTTAATGTTCTCGACAACATGTTAATGACACATGCGAAACATCGAAGAAGTTTGTAACATTATTTACCAAACAAAAGTTTGGCTATTGTTAGCCAGTTTATAGGGTCTTCCTGCAGTTTTGAGAAATCTTGAAACAGATCGAGCACGGGGTTCCTTGAAGAGAACGCCATGCTCTATTCAAAGCAAAATGATAATAATATTTAGAACAATAAACTCTCGTACATCCTGGTGAATTTATTCACAAGCCGCCAATGCACAGCAATATTCTCATTTATCAGAGAACAAATAATGTAATCAAGTACAGCTTGAAACCCCAAGCGATATGGTGAAAATCATGAATACAGCTGCCGTAGCGGCGACGATAGTTAGCGAACACGGGCCTTTTTTTTCCTTAGACAAAACGTAAGAAAACACGCTTGAAAACGTTCTCTAATCTGATACTAATATTCGGAGAGTCATTTCAAAAGCAAAAGTTCTGTCAAACACTCATAGCCTCTGACAAGGTCATTGTGTGAATGGAAAAGGACAGAAAAATACAAAAAACAACAACAAAAAAATCATTTCTTCTCTTAGCACAAACGAGCGAATTACGTTCGCTTGAGATTTGGAAAGTGCACGAGGAATGAAAATTTCTTCGGTTGAGCTGAGCCAGTACGGCCAAAGTAATCATCAAAGCAAGACCCATGTCAGGATTTACAGCTTGACAAATGAATATTATAATGAGAAAGGAAACTTATTCAAAGTGCGGTGAGCGCACGGCGACAGTACATTGTAACAACGAGGCTGCGTTTCGAAAGCGCGCGAAAAAAATAACCCGGCCGTTTTATTACCGTATCCTACGCGTCCTATTTAATACATACCTTCGAAGGTTCCTTTCCTCCGATTCCAAGAAGTTTTCTGCATTTTAAACGACTCTGGGCATCATCAAAGCTGCGCCTGTCAGTGAACAAACAGTGCTAACATGAATACAAACAGCTTCAAAATCGGCGACATTGTTCCCTTTAGCAAAATCTGCCCAATTCCGATTTCAATGCGTTTTGGTAATGCGCGTGTAATGTACAATTGCACTGGCTTTCCTGAACGGCAGTTCTTGTTGCGTCGAGATAAAAAACAGAAATCTTTATCCGCATTAAAAAAAATAAGAAAATATGCATGCTACAAATAAAGAAAATACACCAAATTGAAGATCGCAACATGATATATATTCACACATATTTTGCTTTCTGGAACAAAACAAAACCGATATAAACAGTACAAATTTTTGCGTTCCGAAGTAAAACACTTAAAATAGGTTAAATAACACGCGATCTGCCTGCACGTCGCCATGATTTTGAGGTCAACGCAGAAAATTAACCGCATAAGTCTGGCTGGCGTAATATGTCGCAGGCCGATATTTCACGGCTATATTTGCGCTAACATTTATAGCGCGAAGCTAAATACGATCAAATCGCCTCCCCTGCAAGAGATAAATTAATACTCGAGCGTACCTTTTTGCGATAAAAGGCATAGCGGAGATGAATAAGATATGGGCGAGTCGACTTCGCGATTTTAGGAATTGGAACGGATGGTGATATCAAATCAAAATACTGATCCGCCGAGGAAACGCGAATGAAAACAGAACGCTAGCGGAGTTATCGATCGACAAAGTCGTTCAACTGTCCACATAAACGAATTAGAGCCATCTTAATAAAAACCTTTAGAAACTCTAATAAGTAAGATTTCGCATCAAAGGGCAGAAACGACGGGCTACATAGCCCGATGACAGTACGAATTAACACAAGTATAAGATATTTACAACAAGCAATCATTTGATCGAGCTGAGAAAACGCGCTAAGCTATCAAAACACAAGGCATGCGAAATTCTATGGCGAAATTTAGCTCATACTTCTCTGTCTTCACCAGGGCCGGTCGTTTATTCTCCGTGGACATCGTACGCCAATTACGAACAAACTCTTGGACCGATGTTTTCGAGTTGCGAACTATAACTTACTCCCGATACCGACTTGCGCGAAGTGGTACTAACAGGGGAGGGCTGGAGCAGAAATTGTTCCGCGAATTATCCAAATATCTATTCTGGCGCTTTCGACGCACGGGGAATATTCGTAATTTCGATTGAACGAATGAAATCCGTGCCTGATGTGATAACACAACATTAAGTTTGTATAACATAGTTAAGAAAAAATAAAAACACTGCTGTTTAATAAAATGAAGTAATGAGTGGAGCTGTCAATCTTGCAATAAGAAATAAAATGATAAAAAAAAAAAAAACAAAAAAAAACAAATGGCAGATTGTAGCTAAAACTGGAAAAATACGTCTCCAATTTCGCTTTCATCGAGCTTTTAGGCTAACCGCTTGATTGATATTGCAAAAAATACTCCACGGCCGATCTGCTGCTTTTAGATTTTAGGAGTAATTATTTTGGGCAAAAGAGTAATGTAACATGCAAATTTTCGACTGTTTTAAACTCTAAAAATCCCTTGTTAATTAAAAAACGCCGTGTTTCCACACTCCGTTCGTCAGGTCACCACGCTACTACCAAAGCAGAACATGAAACGAACTCCATCAACAAAAGCGCGGATTATAACACTTCCGATTTGCCAAGATATTCTCACAGCGATTTCAACCTCATCTTCAACGTTTGATCATTCGGGGAAAACATAACTAACTTTCTTCCGCAAAAGGAATACTTTTCGTCAAGGTCTGTTAGCCCCCTCCTTGATGCAATTACAGTCTGTTGAAGATCAGTAATATATTCAAAATAGATCACAATTCGTATATATCTGTTGTTTCCATCTTTCAGATTCGTATTGATTTCGGTCAGCTGAAAATGTTTCACCACTCGTTTACGCAAAATATTTTTTAGTGGCCCTCGAAACAGTTGTCATTTCGCAGAGGCGAAATTGTAAATCTTGGTCTGTGATAATTGTGAACGTTGATCGTGTTTGTAGAAACACGGCTTGGCCATTGGGGTGGATTTAGGTGAAGCCGCATCGAAAACGAAATCGAAGCGAAATCGCAAACGATGTGAGGCGCTAAGGCAGGAAATTAAAACACTATTTAGAAAGCAAAAGAATAGCAACTTACTTCAATCTTCCCAGCATGACCAATTCTGACTCGGTAAAACCGCAGTAAAGCTGAGGGAAAACGTGGGAATCGTCCCGATCGAGAGAATATAGGTTACTAATCAATTCCAATCCATGGACCTGACAGAGCAAATGTTGACGTCTCGTTATGCCTCTAATTCGCCGCTTCGCTCAATGTTTTACGGGCAGTGACGTGTGTGTCAATTATATTGCGAGGGATAGAGGAACACAGCAGCTAGGCAGCTGGTAAATTCGCCGCTTGACTCAAACCTTCTCTGATAAAATAAAGAAAGAACTTCACTCGTCAAAGTCTGGAGATGGTATCGAAATTTTTTAACGCGTTTTCGTGAATAAGTCAAGCAGCAGGCTTCTCTTCAGGAAAACGATCGAATGGTCATAAATATGTGGGTTTATTTAACATATTCCAACGTATTTGCATGAAATCCACATTATTTGCATGAAATCCACATTGAAACAACCAGGAAACATCAAACTCCCGGATGCAAGGTAGACAACTTTGAAATTGACTAAATCAAAAGAAACATCTTTTAATATTCACGTTTGGTAAATGTTAGTACAAAAACTGGGTCGAAACAATCAGATATATTTGAGACGAGGTGACATATCAATATGTATTCATGAAAATAATGACATTCTTCTTGGTCTCCGGTCCAAATTCGTTTCTTTTCAATCACATAGAGGACAAAACCGTCAGACTGCAATATCACTTGCATCATTAGAAAAATGTAACCAATCAGATTTCGAAATGATTCTACGAACGTCACTTCTCAATCGAAAGTTCTTGGTATGACAACAGACAGGTAGACCGATTAATAGACGCAAATTGATCTCTCTCTATCCTCAAACACGGCTTGATACATTATAAAAATCTTTCTCATACATACAAACAAAACTAAATAATAGGTATTTTGTTTTTTCCACGGCCATTCAAACCGTTGGTTTGTTGATAACATTTTTCGTGTACTAACGAACACACATAATCTCTTTTTGCGAGTGTTTTTCGGTGTAGTCGAAGGTCCGTTGACCTCTTGGCCTTGGGAAATAAAATTGTCGCAGATTGTCGGCGATTAGTCTGGACGAAAAACTATTAATTAAGGCAAATCGAAGACATCCAACGTCGTTCCCACAAGGGAGAAATGCCCTGGGAACTAGAAGCCAGTGAAACTCAGCCAGACCCCCCATTCTCGTTCCCAGAGCCATCTGTCTCTCTTAGCCGGCAGGGCCTTGGTGTCAATGTATGTTAACAGCGAAAGGCATTGAAGTCGGGCAACTTTTCTCACTGGAGACGACATTAAAAATTCACGAAAGAGGAGTTACAATTCTAAAAACCATATCGAATTGTAAAAAGAGAAAAATATGAAACGTGTTGTGTCTCCAAGCTTTTAATCAGGCGCCAAAAATGGGTCTCCCGCGTCCGTCCACTCGCTCGTCGAGTATCGCCAGGTAGGGTAATAGCCAGTTATGATGTTTTGAACAAAGTATGTTGCGCATCGTTAAATTAAAACCATAATTCTCGAGTTAACATAAACATATAATCTGACATAGCAATTTTTCTTGGACAAAAGGCGCAGTGAGGTTAACCCTATGTTAAATATTAGAAGAGGCCTAAGCGACTTTAGCATTGTCTTTATTTTTGTCAGCTGCGAAGAACTTGAAAAGACTATTATGGTGTCGTTTCGGTAGGACAGCTGGGTCGCTCGGCCGCTCGTTCCGCGGGCGCTCTCGCCGTATGCGAGGACAGCGTCTTCAGAATGTTTTTTGTATAGGGGCACTACCCGGACAGTAGCGTCGCGTAGCCCTGCCTCTCATTGACGTGACCTCAATCAGGTTCAAAATAAATGTAAATTTCAAGACCAATAAGAAAGTTATCTGTAGAGACAACGTGGTTCCATTCTAACTGATTAATCGTTGATAACAAAATAAGTGTATTTCGAGAGGCAAGATAGCCGTTCTTACATCTGATAGCTAAAATGAAGGCATATGGTGAGAGGTAGTTGGAGATACATCATTCCTGCTTCAAATGTTGCCAGCCTGAGTGACAACGAACGCAGGCGAACTTGGCCGAGTTGCTTAGCGAAACAGGAGCAAGTTCGCGGCGTTCGGGAAACGCCATCCTGTTTAATCTTCCAAGTCATTTTATTTCCTTTTTACTGGCCATCGGAAGTAAGCGACATCAAGAAAGTTATATTGGAAGCAAAAAAAATCGAAAAAACAAAACAAACAAAAACGAAAAAACAAAAAAAACGGTCATTAGACCAAGGTGATCTGTTTCAGGAACTTGCTCCTTAGCTTCATGGCGGAGCTAAATTGAAACGGGCCTCTTTCTGTCGCGCCCAGATCGCCTCTCTACCGACGTTTCATCCCTTAACGGGGGTATGTATACGAATAAGGTATCAAAACGAGAATCTATATGGTTTTTATGCAACATAACCCGGCGGAGACCCAGAATAACTATATGAGCTTGTTTGTCTTGGATGATAAGAGGACTGATTCTCACGGGCTTGACCTTGAAAAGCACAATAGGCTTTTCTTAATCCAGCTTGTGCTGTTTATTGTTATAGAGGAAGCTACAAAAGATAAACATCGTGTCATTTCGAAGTTTCTTAGGGTCAAAGGTGAGGTGTTTCCTCGCGGAAACTTCGTGTTGTCAGCTTTGCTTTTCTTCGATCGGATTTAATTTGGGGGTGATAAAAAACCGAGGACAAAGTCTACTGGAGGCCTAATTTTAGATTCGCCATAAATCGTTATTTTTGACAGTTTTTCGGTGAATCACTTTAAGCTTTTCATAACGAGTAATGAACGAAGCTCCCCTATAAACTTGTGCACAATCCGTAAGTCAGATAAAAGTGTTTGTCTCTCAAGCTGTGTTAGACATCACTGTCAAATATAGAGGAATCTCACAAATTTGAACTCCCTCTTTCTCAGATTATTAGCAAAATCTCTGAATTTTTTGCTCTCAAAGCCAAATATATAGTTTTAGAAACACACTTATGGCTGTTAGCTTAAAGGAGCTCAATCACGGTATTTTGAGTTATTTTGGCCAAGTACAAAATTATCTTTAAATAAACAATTTAAATAATAAATTGTTTATTTAAATAAACACCAAAGAGAAGAGATAATAATAAACCATCAAGGAACAAGGATGGTTGCAACGGATTACAAACGACGAACTTGAAATATTTAGGCCAAACTTTTCAAGACGCGCAAACCGTGCGATCGATTCCTTTGATTTGTTTTCTCTGGGTGTGGATAAAAAAGCTGAGATATCATTTTTTTTCAGTTTCCTGCCACAGGACAACCTTCCACTTTCTTCAATTTAAACTACAGTTGTTCAGTTGGAGTTCTTTATCGAGCATGTGTACTCTGGCTTACCTCCTGACAGCATAGTCTTTGTACACATCCGGGGCACTCAATCTCACTGGGTCGGCCATGTTGCTATCGTCGATGTCCTGGCCGTCTTGTTTCTCTTCTATAGACTCAGTGTCCTCCTGTTGGAGAGATGAAAACTTGCTGAAACAAGCATCACTAAACAGAAAGAATTTCCTTTCGTTCCTTTAAAGCATATCACTTGGAAAGAGTGAAAAGCAACGGCAAAAATGCTTCCTCGTCGGAAAATCGTCATCTTCCCCAGGGATAAAACATCGCTTGCAGCAGTTTTCAGAGATTGCTATAAAATTTTCCGGAGATGGGATAATTTGCATTCCAGCCAGTGCTAGTAATCGGTAATAATTATGTCTACATCTTCAATACAGAGCAGGATTCGACCAACCGTGAGGTATTCTTTCTGTAGAGTCGAGTTTGACAGCAGGAACTTTGCACGTGTAGTATAAATATATGAATAATACACTAGAATAGAAAATGGATTTCTGTGAAGGATTTCAACGACCGGGCGAAAAATGAAACAACGCAACCTTGGTCAAGAGGGACGATGAAAACACTTCAAGTGAATTTAGACAAACGGTATCTTCTTTAAGCTGTACTGACGTATGACTTGACTGAGCCACTCTTGATATTCGGTCTGCTGAGGGCGATTACAGTTCTATTTTAGAATCAAAAACAACTCTTGAACCAGGCATGCATGACAGGAAAAAAGCTCGACTGACGTTTGAAGGCTGTTTCACGAATACGCTGCTTGTCCCATGCCAGATGTCCGTGATTTTAAATAAAAGAGTGTCTAGTTTTGTTATCAAAACCGCGAAAAGTTCGTGTGTATTCTCCTCGTCAGCTGAAAAATTCCTGATTTTCCGTCTCCCAAAATAAAATATTTGATCGATAGCAATCAGTAAGATAAATCTGGTGTTTAACCTCGAGTGCATTCTTTTCTTGACCTATCTAAGTCATATGAGCTGAAATAACTTCTAATTTGTTTACTTCTGTGGACATAGACATTAAAAATTTAGCTATTCATCTGTTATCGACTGTTTTTTTTATCGATAATTTAGCATGGAATTCAACCAAGCGTTCAGCTGAAATGAAGCGAACAGACGCGACGAACACAAATATCAAAGGCTAGAACTTGATTCAAGTAAAGTCACGCAAAATATTCTGATAAAACTGGCAAGAAGTTTGTTTTCTTCAGAATCTTAGTTACAAACCTATGTTTACTTATAGTCTTTGAGAACAAGAGCTTTGAAGAAATGGCTCAAACTCAAAGTAAACTCACGAAATTAAGAATTAAGATATATCTCTGCTGGCTGAAGTATGTATCAGATTAATAAACATACAAGGTGAAATTCGAAGTAAAACTAAAAGAACTTCGCTGTATACCAAGTTTACATTCACACCAAACCGTAGAAGAAGAAAGTGAACATCTTTAAGGAATGAAATCTTACCTAGTCAACTGAGCGAAGCACGTCTCACTTGTTGAAGGCAGTTACGAGATGTAAATGATTATCACCTTCGAGGACTAAGTCAGGTCAACGAGTTATATTGCCCTCTGTGCTCACCGGTTTCGCAAATCGATGATCGCGGTGATGCGGTGCAAAATCGCATTTCACGCCCGAGCGCCCGGGTGATCACGCGATGCAAATAAATGATCGGGTAATCTTCGGTTAACACTCGGCAGGCATTTTCGACGATCCCTAACACGACTTTTCCACGAAAGGAGTTCTCGGTATTTTCTCGGAGGCGCGTAAACAAAACGCGGAAAATTAACTGGAGGTTTCTGCGTTGTCGCTGTGATCAGCGACAACGCAGAAACTTATTATTCATCAGCTATGACTGCTTATAGGCTACTTTGTCTTCCATCTCTGTTTTGACAAGAGATCGGTACTGATGCCATGACATGCGACCAGTTCAAAGACCTTCTCACACCTGGATCATGGATCGCGTGACCTTCCTACACCCGCATCGCGTGACCTTCGCGATCGTTCGCGTGACTTTCGAGATTGATCATGTGATTCTCGCGCACACTATTTTTGTAGTCTATAAAAAGCTCGAAGTCAAAAAAGTTTTGGTCTGAACACAAAGCGCTTGCTGTCATCTCAAGATATCGATTGTAATAGAGTTTATCGATAATGTAAATTCTTCTTTCAGGCCTGATATCAGTAAAGAAAAAAAAGACTTAAAATCAACTCCATTATCTGAAACGACACAACCGTGTTTACATACTCTCATGTAAACACACCTATCTACCAATGAGAGCGCGAGTAGTAGCTCAGTTATTTTATAAAAGTAAATCTCGAATACGAACTAAACTTGCATTTCGATTACCTGTACTGTGTAATTTTATCAGTGTCAAGTTATCGAAACACGACTGAGGACGAAAATGGGATCGAACTTCCACTTCCCGGGGGGGCGGGGGTGGGTGGAGTTAGTCCTATACATGGGCTATATAGATATGTGCCGCGGGATAGGGCATGGTTTTTGATGTTCCTCCGATCCGATCGGAGTTTTGTCCCTGTTGGCATTGTGTTCCCAATGTGATCCTTAGATAGAGTACCTAAATTGTATCAGCTAAAACTGCAGTGCGTTTGTAAATGCCCGGCCAACCGAAAAACAAATAATCTGTCAAAAGAGATCAATCTAAGTTACTTTCAATATTACAGAAACGAAATAAGGTTGACCCGTTCGTGCCATTCTTAGATTTTGCTTTTCCCTTGAATAGAGTGTCATTTTTCGAGTTTTGGGCTTTGATAGGGTATCAATTTTCATTTGCTTCATCCTTAATTAGGGTCAGGGTTTGTGAACTTTCGCGGCACACAGCTATGCGAAATATACGGGAGAACCCCCACCAACCCCCATCTGGGTTCCACGTCAGAAAGGAGTGTACATTACTGTGCACAAACTCTTTTTCCTCCATCGATAGGGCGCTTCGAACGTTACACTCGCAAACTCGCAAACTCGCAAAATGCCAGTGGTTTTTGGAGTTTGCGAGCCAAAATATATCTATATCTAGCATTTGCAAGTTTAAAAAACTTCTACATAACATATTATGAGAGAAAAGCAACAGGAAGTCTTGGTAAGTTACACACATATTCGAGGATGAGTAAGCAGTTTTGGTTAAAGTGCTTGTATAAGCAATGTATCCGGACGCTTGTTGTTACTTCCTGGCCAACAAACGGTTAAATTTGATTTTCACCCGATTTCAAGCGAAACAGAAATGCAATGTCACCAAAAAGGTTAAGATTGAGCCCTGAGAGATGTCTGTGTACAAAATCGAACAAGGACGCGCTTTTACAGGATGGGAACTTACCATAGTTTTAAATTGCAGCCACTGAAGTTTGAAGAATGTACTGTAATTATATTGTCGGCGATAAGATCTTCTGCCCCAATCAGTGCTCACTGTTGCTCTCCATAACCTAAAGCAAAATCAAATTAAAATAAAATAAAAACTAGAAATTTTGCAAATCATTTTTTTAAATTAAGTTCAATAAAAGTGTGGCGTCAACGGTTTTATATCCCCACAGGATGTTCGCTGACCAACGAAACTTATGGCACATAGAACAACGTGTAAATTTTTGTGGCGCCCTTGGAATAAATAATCAGTGATGTTGAAAGACAGCAAAAACGAAAATCTTTCCGTGCAGACCACAAGATGTAAAAAAAGCTCACGGAATGAGCTCAATCGAAGCAATTTTAGCCAAATTGCTGCATCGAATGGGATAAAGTTCTTAGCATCAATTATAGGAGCTACGTCACAGTTTGCGCATCTCAGTGTAAAGTTTTGCCAAGACTTTTTGAGTTTGTCGTTTAAAATCCGTGTTAATCCTCTTCATCCTTAACCATCCTTGTTCCTTTATGTTTTATTATTATCTTTTTGGTGTTTTTCTATCTTTGTAAACTACTATTTTCACGTTTTCTTTGATTTAAGGGTAATATTTTACCTGAACAAAAATAACTCAAAATACCGTGACTGAGCTCCTTTGAAGTATACTTTGGAATTCGTTACATTTATTGACACTAATACCTGCCTAGTTTATGCTGAATTGCTGTGTTGTCCGTTCTTGTTCAAGGTATATACATTCACGGTCGTCTAGAATAAGGTTCAAACAACATGGGAAGAAATTACCTTCAGAATAACTTGTATCCAGTGGGTAAGCCAAGAGAATTCACGAGGCGGTCTAAGCCGCAAAGCGGAACGAATTTAACAAATCTTTTCGATCTTTTGACTGTAGCCTTTCAACTGATCCTAAAACACAAAACAGCACAGCACCTTGTAATATTATTTCAAAGGTTTTGCGTATCAATGATATCTCTTTTCTATGAGCCGGAACAGAAAGCTTCCGCGCGCAGATCAGTGTGCATTAAGGAGGGATATGAATCAATATTTCCTCGCGTTGTCCATTGCACGTTGTGCGTGGGCACGTTCGCAGCTTGAGGGCGCACAAAATCCGACAGCTTCGAATTCGATGGATATCCTCTCAAAACTACTTGCACCGAAGGCTATATTACAAATATATGAATTATTGTCTTATCCCATTCAGTTTATATAATAAAGTGATGCTTCTTTTTTATGGCTTTCATTAAACAACTTCACAGAAATAAATATTGTCAAGGAGAAATGGACGAAGCATTGTAAACATTGATTCGGTGTTTTGAAGCAAAGTAATGTCTAGATATAATTTTCTTCTTTCAGATAATGTTTTTTTCAGCTATACCATTGAAATCGCACTCTCTTATCAAATAAATATAAAAAAAGAAATCAGAAGCAATCTGAAAAGTCAGCCTGTTTTACGATGTCTGTCAAGCTTAATCTTGTCAAAATAAAAATATAAAAGGCACAGTCGACTCTGCTAAGAGTAAATTTGTAATGGCATATACCAGTAAACGAGTTTTTATGACAAACGCCGCGTTGCAGAGAACGGAATTGGACCCACGAAGGGCAAAAGAAACACATGAAATATGTAGTGCTCAGCTGGTTGGAGAAAACTATAAACATATATCTTTTTTGTTGGCTACGTATACGGAAATCTCTTCGAATATATTGGTTTCACGAGTATTAAAAGCATTTATAGAAAATGCATATAAGCTTTGCATACTTACGTTTTTCGCCAGTCGCGGAAATCTGACTAAAAATGATACACAATCTGCTGCAATAAAAATAATTTTTTTCCGTTGTTCTGTGTAAGATTAAATGTACACAGGAGCGGATTCCATCAATTGCTAGAGAAACAAGGCCGGATCTGTACGCTCGTATTAGTAATTGAAACTTGCCAAATGCATCAAGATAAGGTGTTCTTATAGACAGTAGATTGACGCGATTTACATGCTGAGAAAAAAGCTTGGAATTGATGTTTGTGCTTTTCTGATGCTTTGACGTGGAAAACAATGAAGATCAAACACGCGTTTGTGGAAAAACAAAGAACTTGAATAATTAAGACCTAACTGCGGAGTTTTTGCATCAGAAAAAAGACAACGAAAAAGACTTAATAAATAAACCACTTACAAATATTTACTTGAGAGTTTTTTTCCCTTAAAGAAACAAAATCTCAATGCTTTGAGAGGGGAGAATTATTTTTTTGATTTTAAATTCCGCAATGCATGCGATATGGCATTAAAAAATAGTTGTTGTCATTTATTAAAATCTTAAACTGCAACCAAGGGCTTTCTGTACGTTAATAAGAAGTATCGAAGTCTGTATTTCGCGATTCATATCCTATTTATATACCTGGCTCTCGTGTGAAATTTTGCTTTCAATGAGAGCTGATAACCACCTCAAGTTAACAACTTGCGAATGTAACAAGGTTGACGTTTACTTGCGAGCTTTTTTGCTGTTGCGGTGCAGATGATGGGAAATAATGTTGAAGGAAAGCTCATTGAGATTGAAATTCAAAAGACAAAAGAATTGAAGACAAATTGAAGACAATAGAAATTAAAACAAATTAAGGTGATGAAACAGCCGCCGTATGACAAAGAACTCATAAATGAAAGCATGAATGAATGAGAGAAACTTCAGATGAACCACGGACTGACCGAGTTTGAACGAGCGAGTAGGCGAGTGAACGAACGAACGAGTACACGAACGAACAAACGAACGAACGAACGAACGAACGAACAAACGAACAAACGAACAAACGAACAAACGAACGAACGAACGAACGAACGAACGAACGAACGAACGAACGAACGAACGAACGAACGAACGAACGAACGAACGAACGAACGAACAAAGAAACGCTCAAAACGTACAAACAAACGAACGAACGAACGAACGACCAGACGAGTACACGATCGATGGGAAACTGACTTCGACTTAAAACTTTAATTTGGTCTCTAATTTAGTGGATGGAGATTACAGGCCTACAAGACTCCTATGAATACTTATTGAATAGTACATGACATTTGTTCATTTGCCGTGTTCTTGTGTTTTTTTTTTTCAGGGTTCCATACCTTGTTAGTCATGCTGTACGTGAAAAAGTAGCTGCTTTTGAGTTCAGGAATTTCAATCCACATGCATTTGAAGATATGACAGAAATTAAGTTTTGATTAGGCAAAAATTTGACTGCAAATTTCTCACGGCAGGAGAATCTTTATTTAGATTGCAGTCTGTTATTATTACTTCTGATGTTACAAGAGCCCTTTTCACGGTTAATTTTTCTCATTTGCTTTACAATGTAATCCAACGTGGATGCGAGGCAATTTCGGGCAAAAACTACAAAATAGCTCGAAATTGCCTCACATACATGCTAGATTTTATTGTAATGCAAATGAGCAAAGGTAACCGCGAAAAGGGCTATAGACACCAGATTTGACACCAGGGCCGGGTTGTTCAAAGCCCGATTAAGCTAACCCAGGATTAGCAAGCATTTTGATTTCAGTTTTGTAACTTTTCGGTGTGGTTTTCCGCTTATAATGTTTGTCCTTCATTTTTGAGTTTGGCTAAGCTCAAACTACATAAAACGTGAGCAGTAAAAGATATTTTTATACAAGAAAAATTAATAGTTCGGTTAACTTTTAATCCTAGGTTAGCGTTAACCGGCTTTCGAACAACCCGGCCCAGATTTCGAACTGACTTTTGCTGTAGAATAAATACACTTTGTTCCGTGCTATTTTTGTCTCGATGGTTTTTTAAAAAGCGTGAAGATTTCTATCTATTTGTCGAAGAAAAAAAGATAAAAAGGACAAACTAGAAACAAACATTTCGAGGGAGAAATAATGAAAACACGACCTACCGTGGGTGCAGAAAAAAAAAATACTTGAAATCCGCTACATGGGGGAAAGGGGGAAATAATCTCCCTTTTCGCTCGAGATCTTCGAGATCTCGTCACTCAAAAAACAACAAAAAAAAGATTTGTTTCTGACATGTCAGCCCTCCACCCCTGGACAATCTCCTCATGCGACTCTGCGGCATTGCGGTGGGTTGTTATAATATAGGTGAGTTTTTTTACATTATTTTGTAAAGCAACCCACAATGATTATCTTATGTTGTTTGGGGGTTACTGCGATATCTTCTCTTGTTTTTGTAAAATGTTACTACAAGTGCTTTTTTTTGCGACCCCTCTAAGAGTTTGAAGCGAGAAAAAAACGTTTCGAAACGTTACTTTATGAAAAGCGCATGAACACCGTCGCATTCTTGCATGTTTTACATTCTCTTGATCGCCCACAC
>Ga0126339_10001051_pt1 | contig 17665 bp, 8 predicted proteins | sample OrbTmetagenome_2_FD_92532 | JGI IMG/M metagenome (GOLD analysis project Ga0126339, IMG submission 92532) | Coral microbial communities from Petempiche,Puerto Morelos, Mexico - Orbicella T R C metagenome | ecosystem: Host-associated > Invertebrates > Cnidaria > Coral | place: Petempiche,Puerto...
AAAACTATTGATCTTCCTGAGATTTTACTTTAATGATGTATAAGAGCAGCTGAAAACTAATATTCATACAAATTTTCGCTCCGAATGGGTTCTTGGTTTTGTGATACAGTACGCTTGAATTTCGAAGCTTTTACGTGACGCGGCATTTACATGAAGGCGTCATGATGGTTAAAAAAGTGACTTATTTCGGGGAATTTTGCTATCTGAACAGTTCATGTCTTAGAAAAAGTATTATTTTAATGTTTTAGAGTTCCTCGAGGGATAAATTTACACTTTTGTAGCAAAACTCAGCGACAGATGTTTCTGTTGGTTTCCGGCCGCCATGTTGGTGCCCATACGGACGGGCACCAGAATCTTGGCGAGAGTCTTTGCGTATTTACATTCTTTCATTTCCCAGATTCTGGACTTAATCTATTGAACGGTTTTGATTTTGATTTTGATCTTTTTTGAATGGCGTGACACTGAAAACCAGCAATGGCTATTGAATTGCAATCGTGATGATTTTGAAGAACGGTTGTACGAGTGTTAAACTGCGGGGTGTACAACATCTCTGGATCTTAAAATTACGAGCTGAGTTGGAGAAGCAAACTTTTAACATTATTGCAGCTTATCATCCAAAGCGCAAAAATGGGTTTCAAACATACATAAATTATCTAACAGTTGATGTTTGAAAGTGAAATTGTGATTATGCGTTTGTATTCGTCGTTCTTTGTTCCCCATCTTAATCATTCTTTCTCTTTTATGAATAACTTTCATTCTCCTCGAACTTAAGTTAATCAACCTTGATAAAACTGTTATTTTACGTTTTTCTTTGGTAAGATGGTGGTTTTGTACGATGGAAAGTCCTTCACGTTTTCGTCCTCCGTAATATTTTTAATTATATCATTATGACATACAATTGATGGTATATTTCGTAATTGTAAATAGAATTTTGCTTGATATATTCCAGATTTTTTTCATGATTTTGCACTCGGTTTCACAATTACTCCTTTCCGTTTACCTACAGAATGGCCAAAGCGTTTCCTCTCGCCCTTTGTGTTCTTATGTCGTTCGCTATTGGCGAGGGATTCAAAACTAAAGGTGCGATGGAACAAATTGTGGAAGCCAACATGAATCCAGGTGAGATGAACCATTTTATTGAGGACGTGTTTTTCCTTTATCAGTATAGACCGTTTTCAAATAATCTTAATTTCAGAGATCGAACATTTAAGCTTGCGTCTTGGCGAAGGCAAAGTTCTCTGCAATCTCCTCGGCTCTTAAATAGGATGATGGTGGACAATTTTGGAGCTGTCTGAGGCTGCTGAGATAAAAAAAAAAAAGACATTACATGGAGTTGAATTTTCATGTTTGCTTTCATTATCCAGACAACCATCATAGCCCGCCAGGAGAGCATTTGTCATTTTACCAGGGAGAAAGAAAGAAATATGATGACCTAACGAAAGGCTCGGCCTACTCCCGCGCGGCCAGTAATGTGGCGAACGTTGGCCAAATACTGTTATACCCTACACGTTTGACTGTTCCATCGGTAAGTTGATTACCTGTTCAAGGAACACGCCTTGAGGGAAAGAGATATTGGCTGACTTTTATTATGCATCTGATGTATGCGGCAAAAATCACATAATACAAACGTTTGTGTGCAGAGGACGATATGGTTCACGAAAGCTAAGCCATTGTTTCTCCGCCAGATCTCTTGTAATATGGAGATTTGCGTACGAGAAATCACTTGCGTAAATAAAAGATTTTATAATCCATCGCAACTACTGCTGAAATAGGGAATGGTCGGCACTATTCAATGTTTTTTCCTTTGGTTGTAACCTTGTTGCATTGCAAAAATTGTCTTCAACATGGGATTTATCGCAACAAAGTCTCTGACACTGTACAACAGCTGATTGTGATTTTAACATCACAGTAACGCTATCGTGTTTCCCAATACAAGTAGCTTAATGTTGTTCAGGTTGTTTTGTTTTTGCGCCTACGATTTCTAAGATTGTAAATATGTGTAAATTATATTCTATTTACAGTTGGAAGCATTCTTATATTTTTAGTCAGTTGCCAATCAAGGATTGCAAGGAGGATAAAACATGGAACCGGCGAAAAGTGTTAAAAGATGGGTGTTTTGGTTTTGCAGCTAATTGGCAGATGAAATAAGGCTTCGCTTTGCTCGTTTTTTTCGAACAAAAATGGATATTCTAGTAAAATAGTTTGGAGTGGTGTATGTTAAATAGTGTTAATGGCATAAGTCAAATTTGAAACAATTTGTCTTGACTCCCTAGTATTATATGACCGGCAACGTTAGATTTATATAGTCCTAGATAAATATGTTTAGTATCAAACATTTTGATTTCCGCAAACAGCCAAAAGCTGAGGGGAAGAGGCTGGCGTAAATGACGATAACCTCCATCAAGAAGATCTGCTTATTTCAGGTCGGATGCTATGGAGTAACAAGATTTAAGATTAAATTAAGGAACAACAGAGAACAGACATTTTGATAATACAAATCACAATTTAATCAATCAATCAACCAATCAATCAATCAATCAATCCATCAACCAATCAATCAACCAACCATCCAATGAATGAATGAATGAATGAATGAATGAATGAATGAATCAATCAATCAATCAATCAATCAATCAATGAGCTAATCAATTTAGAAAAACAAAAGGAATAAATGTAAAAAATGAAAAGTAAAGACCTAGTTATTTACAGTGAGATTAAAATACTGAAAAAATTATTTCCAGCAATATACAAAACGCCTGGCTTAAGTTCAATTATCTGTATAATATTTAATCAATATGTAACTATTTCTAGCTTTACTGGCATTCACAGGTAAATATTTCATAGCAATTTAAACATTTTAAAAATTGCTAATGTTAAAAAAAAAAGAAATATTAAAACAACACTGAAAAAATTTGCCACAAGAATAAATCTCAAATTACATTGAACTCTTAATAGTGACAAACGTATCCTCACGATGACTAAATGATTTAAGTTCAATTATTTGTGTAATATTTTATAAATATTTAACTACTTCAAGAATTACTGGCGTTAACCAGTAAATTGGTAAAGTTTTTTAACAAGTTTAAAACAGTTGAAACGTTTTAAGAAGCGCGTCAATAATAAAACACAAATTACAATAATATCTAAATAGCTACATCACACTAACGATGACAAAATTATTTAAGTTCAACTATCCGTCTAAGATTTGGAAAGATTTAGAAAAAAAATACTAGCATTACTGGCAATCGTCAGTAACTTGTTCAATACGTTTCTGGAAACTGAAAAAACAAACAAACAAACAAAAAAGAAAACACCCGGCTGTTTCGGCAGCTAGGAGCCCCCTGCCTCCCCCGCTAAGTTTTTTCGAAGGACAGACTATTTGCTCGTCACAAATGAAAACCTAGGATCAAATTCGTTTCTTTGTTTGTTTGTTTGTTTTTTGTTTTTCTTTCTTTTTTGAACAGAGGTAACGCATTTGGAAGAACAATCATGGACAAAACTACAGGCTTCGTTATCCGTGGTTAAATTGTAAAACCACAAAAAATATATTTTCTCTCAAATAATTACAATTCCTCTAGCTTAGAAAAAACACATAGATCTGTCCTCATACAATGTTTTGCCTGCTCGGTTTCATTGCAATAGTAATATATCAGTATTTTAATTTGTGGAAACTCGTGAAAGCGAAAAATCCCAATTTAAATCTCAACCTTAAAACAAGACAAGTCCTATTGGTGTTTTTGGTGAAACCGAGAGACAAGATCAGGAATAATTGAAAAGTTGATACCGCCCTGAAAAATCTACGAAAAATTACGTGATATGAATGAAAATTGAGATATTTGAATGGAGGATACTAAGAGATGCATCAGCTAGTTGTGCTATTTATATCAGAGAGAGCGGTTGGTTACAAACTACACGTACTGACAAATAAATCATCTACTTCAATATGTAGACTTTCTTAGCTGTATAGCTAGTCACGAGAATACGTCCATCTGGCGCTTTTGCAATTCCAATAGGAACTGGTAAATGAGTGATAGTTTTGCCCGTGCACCGACCGTCTGAAGAAAACTGCCGAACTCGGTTATTTTCACCATCACATACGAGAAGACTATAGGAGCTGTCTACAAGCATACCACGCGGCCAGTTAAATTGTCCATCTTGATTTCCTTTTTTTCCAAACTTGTACAAGAAAGTTCCTGACTGATCGAAAACTTCAACGCAGTGATTGCCTCCATCAGCCACAAGAAACATGTTTTTTTAAGGAGTGCAGCTTTTTGGATGACCGAGTTTCTCTGGGCCGCTGTCTCCAAACATGGTAATAGTCTCACCCTCTTGTATCGATGTGTTCGATCGTGTTTTAAAAAGTTGTTTCGGGCTGTAGTACAGTACACCTGCATGATAAACAAATTGAAAAACATGCAAAATAAATGAGTAGAGTTTTGCCGACTGTAACGAACATCTTCTGTAGAAAGATAATCACATGATTTTGAGTGCAATTTGAAATAAATAAGTCAAAGGTTAAAAGAAATGTACGCGCCCGTAAGCTAAATTTGCAGTCTTTGAAACATTTGCAAGATTAGTGCTCATTTATTCTAAATTGCACGAGAATTCCACAAGGGACTAACATACCACCCAGGCTTGGGGGCGGGGTGGGGGAGGGTCACCCACTTCATGCTACTGAAACTGGAGATAAGCGGCCGTTTGATGGGGCACTCACCCTGTATGCAGACCTTACCATTTACTTATAGCACAAGAATAATCATTAATTAGTTGTCGTTGTCATTTCAAGCTATTGTTTCGTAAGGGAAAGCCATGATATGTACCAAGATTTCTAACGCACGTGCATAGCCACTGCTCCGCTCATAAATTCCAAATGGACACCGGAAAATCAGCCATCGTGTTTCTAGCTCTTCAAAATACCTAGAACTTTGTCAGTTCGCCCTTTTTTTTTTTTTTTTTTTAAGTCTGCATTGTGGAAGATCTCTATCAGGCTCTGTCTCTCTCAGATTTTCAGATTTTCAACGAGGATCATAACTAAAGGCGGTCATTTATTTCGGCGATGCAAAACAAGAACAACAATGGCTGGGAACTTCGAGCAATCTGTAAACTGAACAATCGGACCAAGGAAGCGAGTTCTGAAGGCTTCATGCCGGATCAGACAAGCGAATATAGTAATTGTAAGTAGTAATGTTACTGTAAATAGTCGTACGTTTATGTCATGAGCCCCTGGCTCGGGAGATTGGGAAACGACTCCCTACGTTTACGACTTGAAATAACGTTACCTTACCTTACCTATCCTCTTAATCTGTTGTCGATTTCACATAATCAGGAGTTGCAGATATGGTACGTACAGCAGTAATGTCATAACATGTATTGATATTTATGCGTGGTACGCTTAGAATCGCATGACGATCTGACCAATCCGAAACAGTTCAGAGTGTAAAGTTTGACTTAAGAACGGTTAGAGTCCAAAATTTTCCCGTAAAAATTCTATTTTTCACGTCACACTGCATGGACAAACAATGTGGATCCTCAGTTCGCTGGTCTTTTTTTGCTGTTGCGTAGAACAAACTGCAAGTTAACAGTTAGCGAAGCTTTACCCTAAATTCAATTTTGGGACTTCTGCAAACCCCTTGTTTACATCGATTTCTCGTTTTCAGAAGGCGTGACGCGGTAAAGATTCAAAGGTCAGACGACAGGACTTCAAAATGTCGATCTTAAAGGTTCCTCCTTGGTTATGAAAACATTAACTGTTCTTTCGGACCAGAAAAATCGCCTAGCATTGCGGGTGGCGGGTCAGTTGTTCTTCAATTATTAGCGTGCAAACGAGATGGTCGAAGAAAGACGTTAGAACTGGGGCCCGTCTCTCGAAGGTCCCGAAAAGTTTTCGCACCCGAAAAGCCGCAGCAAAATCTCAAACCCTTTGACTACAGAGCTGTTTTATTCGTTTATTCCTAATACAAACAGAGGCTTTCTCCACACAAGAGGTTTCAGGCGTATACACCTCTCTGACTTTAAATACCGATTAACTAAAAATGGCTTTTCGGGCCCGAAAAGATTCCGAGGCTTTCGAGAAACGGGCCCCAGATGTCTATTTGGTGCAGCTGAATGTAAACAATAAGGAAACACAGATTACGACAAAACTTTCCTGATATATCCGGCCCGCGAAAGGATCACAAAGGACAGACGACTGGAACAAACGTGTCAATACGTGTAATCGTTGCTACGTCCGAATTGCCAGCGAAAATCTTTCTTGCGTTCATTGTTGCCGTTTGTATCGTCGCAGGTTTGTACACCGTCTTGTTTTCCGTTTCATTTCCTTCCTTTATTACCCAGCTCGTGCACGCAATTGACTTACGACCACTTGCTATGAAGCTTGAGATCATTTTTTTTTTGCTGATTCAAAGGTCTTTTAAGGTGTCTGGAAAACTCAAACCCCGAAATTCTTCTGAATTTAGCATAATTAATCGAAGCATAAGGATCCGTAGTATATAATATACCAAACCGTCATGCAATGCACCTCGCGCCATTGGCTTCTAAGTATAAAATAAATTTGATAAATTTGGTTTATACCAAGCCAAAAACCATACGAATGGTAGGTATTATTTTTGTGATCAGAGCCCCCCTGAGAGGAATCTGCCACCGCGCCTGTTTTGTTTGTTTGTTTTTTCCTATCTCTGCAGATTCTTTCTATGACATTGTATCGACGAACAGTAAACAAGACGTCTTGAAGCAGTCTGCGGCAAACACGCTGTGAAAAGAAGTTGTTATAGTTTTCGGGTCTGAGTTTTCGAGACACGCAGAGATTCTGACCTTTTCGGGTCTTAGTTTTCGTTTTCGGGGGTCTTAGTTTTACGGGTCTGATGTCTGAGTTTTCAATCGCGCAAGTAGCCCAAGAAAATCCACAGAAACGATGAAAAAAAAAAAGAAAAGAAAAAGAAAACACTGAGCTGGCTTACATGTAAATGTCAAAAATAAAAAAAAACTTTATTGAATAAGTTGTTAGAAAACTAAATGAAATTGAAATGTCGTCTAGGACAGCAGACTTTTCTTCCAGCCCCCTTGCAAACAGGGCGTGGGCGGTGGTGAGATGGGGGGGAGTCCCTTCTTCATTGCCACTATGTAATGGTACTTCTTTCCGGCATCATAGTTCCATCTCTGGACCCTCCTTGAATGGGGTAGGAAGAATAAAAACACTACTTTCTGCACAAATATCGTTTCTTTTATAACAATCCATTTCATATTTCGTTTTACTTTTGACATTCAGATCAGTTGAACCATCTTGCTTTTGTAGATATTCTTGAGTTACTATCCCTTTCATCTAAACACGGATACAACTACATGTTGGCAGTGTTAATGAAAGTGAATTTGCCTTTTTTTTTTCTTTCTTCTTTTTTTCATGAACCACCTCAAAACTATCTCAATTAATCTTCAGAGCAAATCAGTTGGGTGCGAAATGTAATTCAATTTACGTTCATGGATCCCAAGCATGCAATCTCGTTCTTTTATAAAATTACCGAGAAAAAGTACAAATAAACAAACTGACGTCAGCGTGTAACCCACGGGCAAATGGATCCAACGTATCAGCCAATGAGAACACGCGCTTTGCTAAGGCTACGTTATAAATATCTATGGCGACATTTCGCTAGGGCGATATATCGAGATGAATCCGTCACGCGCTCCATGAGATATCGCTAAGGCGATATTTCGCAAAAACGATATTTCACTGAGCGAGATATCTCAAGGAAATGCTGATATCTCGTCGGGTTATCGCTATAACGCGTCTGGTCGCTTATATGTATGATATATCGCCGAGATATCGGCTAAATATCCCAACTACAAAGCGCAATTTTCGATGATTATTGTTTGAAGTACTTTTCTGCAGTGCTATAAACGACATTAATTGTTCCACTCGGTAACACATTGAGGATTTTACCTTCCGAACTAATGAGAGTTTTATCTATGAAAAGGAAAATAAAACTTTCGTTTCGTGTTTTGAAGGCGTTTACTGTATTTACCTGTCTTGTCTCCAGATTAGAATGACGTTTAAAAGAAATATATATAACTAAAAAATATATAGAACTAAAAAAGAAAGCGAAGAACCATGCAAACGCTTATGTTTGTAATCAGCGAAAGAATTTTAAAACTGATATGATAATGATCCATAAATTATTAAGTAGCGCCAAATCATCCTGTTAACCTGTGAAGTCCAGACTGAAGTAAAACAGCTTAGACTCAAGAAATGTCGCATCACAGAAATTTATGCGTTCTGTCATTCTTGCCAAAAGTTGGCTTTATTTCGGGAAGGTGAATTAACAATTCTACTTCCTCTTAAAAGGTAGCCATGAAAAGCTAAATCTTATTCATCAGCAGCCAATTAAACCACATAACAACAAAAAACGTTATAGGATCATCGATAATATAACTGCGCTTGGGGAAATTTCGTTTTGTCATCTCTTTAGAATCCAAGGAACAATACACTATTACCAATAATTTTTGCATGACAAAAGTTATATATTAACGTTGGCGTAATCATCGCCCTAAGCGTGGTTACAAGTAGTGTTTGAAAAACTATATTAATAATTGAGTGACCTTGTTTGGGCGCAGGAAGTCGAAATTCCCTTCTTGCAACTTCGTTAATACTTTTATTACCTACAGTGTAGCAGCAATAAATTGGCGAGCTTTAAAAAGCTTGCTTAATTTTGAATCGGATTGATCGTATCCTACCTTAACTTACATGTAAAAGGCAATTTAAAATTTACCAACAACTTTCCTTACTTGCCATATTTTAATATTCCGCTATAATCGGTCTTTTCAATTCTAACTATCGTATTCGTTCTCGGATGGTTTCCTTGTGCCTTGTATATCAAGTTGCGTCTGATGTTCGATCGAGTAAAACATTGTGTCGGGCTGTAGTGCAGTGTACCTGATAAACAAACCAGAATACAAAATGAACAGGTTTCGTTACGTAAAGCTTAAGTCCCGGTTTTGGCATTGCCCTTGAAAAGTACGAAACAAACACGCGAATAATGACTTATAAAGACTAGTAAAGGAAAAATTGTCTCCTTTCGCGTACAGCTGAGGATGTATATTTTAACGTTTACATAAAGAAAGCTGAGGTTTTTGTTTGTTATGGAAGGAAGTTTGTTAAATAAACCGACACCAGAGACGATTTATAAACACATGTTTAAAAGCTCTCACTTCAAAAGGTTCAAATCTAAACGCAATTACTTACATCTTTAGCAAAAAAGCGCGAGATGAGACTGGAGTTGTCGCTTAACTATACGCTTAGCGTTAATTTGCTTTGAGGGAAAATATTTCACCTGCCATGTTCACCTTAAGATGTTACTACCAAAAGCTCTATATTTTTTGAACACAAAGTGGAAATGAATGAAATAAATAACTAAAATAATAATAATAATAATAATAATAATAATAATAATAATAATAATAAGCGGTTTGGGATGAGCAAATACTAGCATTGGTGAGGAGAGGAGATCACTTAAGGGTAAGATCGATTAATTCTCTCAACATTGTTGAGGCGATCACGTAGAAACATTTCTCGCCATATCAATTTATTGGCCGCCGTCCAAATTTACAGCATGAAGAGAAGGTCTTGCTGCTATAAACGAAAGATCATCATTTTACCGTTCACTGAGATTACGTCTGCTAAGTATAAAATTAAACAGTAAAAGGAAACAGAACGAGGAAAAGCAATGAAGACGGGTGAAGTATTTCCAATTCTGTTGTGATAAACAGAAGTCAGGCAGATGACATCCATTTTATATCAAAGCAAATATTGATTTAGATTCAAAGAAAATTAATTAATAAACGACAGAGAAGAGCCAATAAGGATGATGCCTCATCAGTGCTAGCTAAGCACTGGGTATATTAATTTAGGATTACTCAGTCAATACATATTTCAGAGTCCAATGCAGAGTACCTCGGATGTCTGTTCTTTCGAACTTCTCCTTCGGATAAGGTAAGAAATATCTATATCTTGCCACAATTTCACTACCGGTCACTTTTCACAGATAAGCTTTATTTTTCAGTTTTTGATTCTCTTTTTTGTGAACTGAGGAAGTGTATTGACGTGCTAACAAATTTACGCGCTGACAATGATCGGTGAAACACATTGCAAATTTTCGCTGATTGAAAACAATGGCAATAATTGTTAAAACACTTTGCAAACTCTCGATTCTGCCCACTAGCTTTGTCATCGCAGGTGTGTCTTTATTTGTTTTATCATGAGAATCATCTTTTCAGTTCGGTCAATTTGATTTGGTTCCCGGATTCAAACAAGTTAAGAAGTACAAGATTAGCACGAGATCGTCGGCTGTTTAATCGAGTAAAAAGTTGTTTCGGGTGGAAGCGCAGTGTGCTTGAGAAGCAAACCGAAATATAACTGTATAGATTTTTGATGATTGAAAACAAAGATATCTTCAAATTGCCCATGAAACGTTTCCAACAAAAAAGGGGGGAGACGCTTCCAAACTTGTAAAGGAAAACTTCTCTTCTTTCGATTCTAAAGAATTAATGCAGGTATAATTTTTCGGATAGGCGTCTTGCTGAGTTATTTTCACTTTTAATAGCTCAAATAAGGATATCTATGATTGCAATGGAAGTAAATTTGTCAGAAAAACGTTAAATTAACCAACACTTAAGTGGGCTTATAAACCTTATTTGGTCGCTCTCGTACTTCCAGCGATTGAATCTAAACATAATTCGTCATAAGAATCCCAAGATGAGACTGGCATTGTCGCTTATAGAGTTTTACCTGCCGTCTTCAGAAAAGATGTGCATATCAATAGTTGTTGGATAAATGTTGAATACAAAGCGGAAAACGTTTCCGAATGAACAAATGTTACCATTGGTAAGCGAGAAGAGAAGGGGAAGATCAGTTATAGCTCTCGAGCTCAACATTTTTGTCCAAGACTTTTCAGCCGACTTCAGAGTGAGAGTATTCCTCGGTTTATTAATGCATCGTTAAACTGATGTTCACAATGAAAATTAGGAATATCAAACAGGAACAGAAAGAGCACAAAAGACAGCTGGAGTATTTGTAGTTCTTCTGTTAAAGGCGGAAGTCATTCAAATATCATGCGTTTAATAACGAAGTAAATATTGATCCTTACTGGAGAGCAAATTAAATGATAAAGAAACAAGAATTCATAATGGATGATGTCTCAACAGAGGTAGGAGTGCAATATATTAAGATCACTTTGTCAACATATTTTATCAGGGTCCAACGAAGAGGACTTCGCATATCAGTCCTTTAAAAATTTCGCGAGAGAAAAAAGCTAGGCAATGATATGAAAGAGAGAAACTGTATTTCTATTGAGCCCTGAAGCTCACGGAATACATATAAGAAAAGCAACATAAAGGGAAATTTGTGCTTGAAGTTTCTTTTTCCACTCGATCGGTAACACATTGGAGATTTTATCCCCCAAATGATAGAGTTTTAATTAGGAAAAACCCAGAAGGGGAATTAAACTTAGAACTGTTCGTTTTCTGGAAGCGTTTAACAATTTGGAGATTTTATCCCCCAAACTCTAGACTTAAATTTAAAACCTGATCTTAAAGGGTTTACAAACACCTTGTACAAATTGGGCGCACTCGCTATACAACTAAAGAAAGCTGCTGTCTATTCTAAATAGAAAACTGAATTTGATAACGGTGTATAAAATCTCGAAGAACACCAAGTGACCGTGTTAACCGATGAAGTAGCATCAAGCAACTACCAGGTCGACGCACCATTCTATGTGCTGTCATATCTTTCTAATATAGGAGAATCTTCGTTTGCAATATTTGCCTCATTAGCATAAGCGATACAGTTTCTGAGGAGGCTAGCAAAACATAAGTTTTAAATAGTGAAAGGGCATAGCATGATTAAATGTCCCAAGGAATTTGAGCCCGATCTATAGAATACTTTTTGCGTTACGCCTGTTTAAAAACTCAAAATTTTACAAAGAATGTATGAGCTCATTAGCGCTTTTGCCACCCAGAAATTTTGCAGTTGTTGAAAGCCAATTTCTCCTCGAATGTCACACCCAAAGAGCCAAAAATTTCACCAATATACTAAGTTTCAAAAGCTCTTGAAATGTTTGTAGTCAAGCCTTGTCTAGCGTGATGGCTTCTATTCGCAAAATCGTATGCTAATGAGAAAAAATGTAAACAATGACGTTACCAAAGACTGCTTGCTGTGAAAATTTGTAATGGTAATTAGCATCCAGGCTGTCATGTTTGTAAGTGGGTATCTTTTTAAACAAAAGTTTAAAATTTAAGATTGGAAATTCATTTAACCCGCCGGTCTCGGCCAAAGAGGTGGAAAAAATGTCAGAGAAGAATGAAACTGTCTGTATTCGCGTCTTCAAATCATTTCTGCTGTTCTGCAATTGTCATAACTTAGATAACAATGTCAGTGTGTCTTTCTCGTTATTTATGCGCGCCAGCTAACCCAGCACTCTTTATCTGACTTTAGATCATAGAGAGTTTTATCCCACTCTGCGATATATCGCCGTGGCATTATTTTGTTAGAAAGATATTTCCCGATGATGAGTCACTCACTATACGATATATATCTATGGCGACACTTCGCTAGGGCGATATATCGGGATGAATTCGTCGCGCGCTCTACGAGATATCGCTGAGGCGACATTTCCCAAAAACGATACTTCACTGAGCGAGATATCAAAAGGAAGCGCTGATATCTCGTCGGATAATCGTTATCACGAGTCTGGTCGCTTATATTTATGATATATTGCCGACGCGTCGGCGAAATATCCCAACCACAAAGCGCAAGTTTCGATGATTATCGTTTGAATTACTTTTGTGCAGTACTATAAACGACATTTATTGTTCCACTCGGTAACACATAGGAGAGTTTACCTTCCGAACTAATGAGAGTGTTATCTATAAAAAGAAAATGAAATTAAACTTTCGTTTCGTTTTTTGAAAGCGTTTACTGTATTTTTCTGTCTTACCTTCAGATTAGGATGACGTTTAAAAGAAATATATATAACTAAAAACTAGAAAGAAAGCGAAGAACCAAACGCTTATGTTTGTATTCAACGAAAGAATTTTAAAACTGATCGTGTAGGGTTTACTATTAGGCACTCTCACTTCAAAAATAAAGAAAGCTGCTGTCTATACTATGTAGAAAACTGGATATGATAATGATGCATAAATTCTTAAGGAGCGCCAAATCACCATGTTTACCTATGAAGTCCAGAGTAAAGTAAAACAGCTTAAAATAAAGAAATGTCGCATCACAGAAATATATGCGTTCTGCCATTCTTGCCAAAAACTGGCTTCATTTTAAAAACGTGAATTACAATTTTACACATCCTCTTAAAAGATAACTATGAAAATCTAAATCTTATTCATCAGCAGCCAATTAAACCACATAACAACAAAAAACGTTTTAGGATCAGCGATATATAACTGGGCTTGGGGAAATTTCGTTTTGTGATCTCTTTAGAGTCCCAGGAACAATACACTATTACCAATAATTTTTGCATGAGAGCTTCAAGGTTTTTTATTTTTTTTATCTTTTTACTTCAAAAGTTATATAGTAACGGTGGCGTAATCATCGCCCTTACCGTAGTTACAAGTAGTGTTTGTAAAACTATGTTCGAGAGAGCGACGAAAATCGAGCCTATTGAAAAGTATGCAACAAACGCGCGAATAATGACTTAAAGACTTGTAAAGGAAAAATTGTCTCCTTTTGCGTATAGCTGAGGCTGTATATTTTAACTTTTGCACAAAGCAAGCTGGGTATTTTTTTTGTAATAGAAGGCAGTTTGTTAAATAAACCGACACCAGAGATGGTTTATAAACACCTTTTTAAAAGCTCTTACTACAAGACGTTTAAATCTAAACGCAATTACTTATAACTTTAGCAAAGAAGCGCGAGATGATACTGGAGTTGTCGCGTAACTATACGCTTAGCGTCAATTGACTTTAAGGGAAATAATTTCTCCTGCTATGTTTATGTTTAAGATAATATTACCAAAAGCTCTATATTTTTTAACACAAAGTGAAAATAACTAAAAAATAAAAAAAATAAAAAAAATAATTATAATAACAATAATAATAATAATAATAATAATAATAATAGGTTCGGGATGAGCAAATACTAGCATTGGTGAGGAGAGGAGATTACTTAAGGGTAAAATCGATTAATCCTCGTAACATTGTCGAAGCAACTACATAGAAAAATTTCGCGCCATATCAATTTTTTGCCACCCACCACCCCTCTCTAAATTTACAGCATGAAGAGAAAGTCTTGTTATAAACGAAAGATCATCATTTCACAGTTCACTGAGATTAAGTCTGCTAAGTTTAATTTAGAACAGTAAAAGAAAACAGGACGAGAAAAAGCAATGAAGACAGGTGAAGTATTTCCAATTATGTTGTGAAAAACAGAAGTCAGGCAGATGTCATCCATTTAATATCAAAGTAAATATTGATGATCTCTATTCAAAGAAAATTAATAAATGACAGAGAAGATCCAATAAAGATGATAACAATGCTTAGCCCTGGGTGTATTAATTTAAGATCACTTAGTCAATACATATTTCAGAGTCCAACACAGAGTACCTCGGATGTCTCTTCTTTCAAATTTCTGCTTCGGATAAGGTAAGAAATATCTATATCATGCCACAATTTTACCACCGGTCACTTTTTACAGCTAAGCTTTATTTTTCAGTTTTCGATTCTCTTTTTTGTGAACTGAGGAAGTGTATTGATGACGTGCTAACAAATTTATGCTCACTGGGAATCGCTTCTGGGGTTTGATTATAACTCACTGATCCATGAAACAGATTGCAAATTTTCGCTGAATTAAAACAATGGCAATAATTGGTAAAACATTTTGCAAGCTCTCGATTCTGTTCTATAGCTTTGTCATCGCAGCTGTGTCTTTATTTATTTTATCATGAGAGTCATCTTTTCGGTTCTGTCAATTTGATTTGGTTCCCGGCTTCAAACAAGTTAAGTTACAAGATGGGAGCTTTAGAACAGAGATCGTCGGCAGTTTGATCGAGTAAAACGTTGTTTGGGGTTGCAGCGCAGTGGCCCTACAAGCAACCCGAAATATAAACTGAAAAGCCTTTTGATGACTGAAAACTAAGACATCTTTAGATTGCCCATTAAACGTTTGCGAAAAAAAAAATCGTAAAGAAACTTCCAGACTTGTAAAGGAAAACTTTCCTTCTTTGGATTCTACAGAATTTATGCAGATATCATTACGCCGGATAGGTGTGTTGCTAAGTTGTTTTCACTTTTATTAGCTCAAATAAGGATATCTATGCTTGCAATATTCTATTTTCCAATTGCCCATAGTTCACTCTGTTTGTCCCCCCCAATTTTACATAAACTATTGTCGTAAAATACTTTAGGGAGGTCTGCATAATCCCAAAAGCATTTCACAAGTTTATGCAAAATTTGGGGGGCAAAGAGAGTGAATTATGGGCAATTCAAAAATAGGGAGTGGAAGGAAATTTGACAAAAAAAAGGTTTAATTTACCGACACTTGAGAGGGTTTACAAACCTTTTTTGGTCGCTCTTGTACTCAAGCGATTGAATCTAAACATAATTCGTCACAACAATACCAAGATGTCACTGGAATTGTCGCTTATAGAATTTTACCTGCTGTCTTCCAGAAAAAGATATGCATATCGATAGCTGTTAGATAAAAGCTGAATACAAAGATTAAAACATTTCCGAATGAGAAATGTTAACATTGGTAAGCGAGAAGAGAAGGGGAAGATCAGTTATAGCTCTCGAGCTCAACATGTTTGTCCACGACCTTTAAGTAATAACGTCATAGATGGTTCCATTAAAACATTGCAACACTCAATCAAGAATATCTCTAGAAATATTAAAGCAGTGTTCTTTAAACTTGGCATCAAAAATGTACATCGCAAAAGAAACAAAATGACACCCGTCATGCCGTCACCATGACAACAGTTAGACCGCTGGACCTGTTTTAATTAAAACTAACATTACCAGATTTTATCTTAAACAAGGATCATCCACTCCCAACAATCTAGTGGGTAGAGTTAAGACAATATGGGAATCATGCGTGTTCCGAGCCTTTTCGAAGGGTTGCAAATTGGCAGATTTGGTTTTTTACAGAAAGAGACTGGAGCCAAAAGTGTTGCCATGGCAACAACACAGAAGGTGTTTTTCTGTTTCTTTTGTGATGCACATAAAAAAACTGAATCTGAAATCTGAAATCTGTGGTGCCAAGTTTGAAGAACACTGCTTCAATATTTCTAGAGTTATTCTTGATTCAATGTTTTACTGTTCAAGTGGAACCACCTATGACGTCATCACTTTCCTCATTTGCATAATACTAAAACGTCAATATCTCTAGAACGAAAAAAGATATTCCAAAAAGGGAAACACCATTCTTCTCTACTTTGAAAAGCCTTTCAAATAAGCAGCAATTATTTTTTACTTCATACGCACTTTAATTAGGAAAAACCCAGAGAGGAAATTAAACGCAGAATTTCGTTTTCTGGAAGCGTTTAACAAATTGGAGATTTTATCCCGCAAACTATAGAGCTTAACCTAAAACCTGATCGGGAAAGGTTTACAAACACCTTTTATAAATTAGGCACACTCGCTTTATAAATAAAGAAAGCTGCTGTCTATTCTAAATAGAAAACTGACTTTGCTAATGGTGTATTAAATCTTGAAGAGCGCCAAGTCACCATGTTAACCGATGAGGTAGTAGCAAGCAGCTACTAGGGCGACGAAGCATTATGTGTGCTGTCATATCTTTCTGATATAGGAGAATCTTTGTTTACAATATTTGCCTCATTAGCATAAGCGATACAGTTTCTGACGAGGCTAGAGAAACATAAGTTTTAAATAGTGAAAGGGCATAGCATAATTAAAATGTCCCGAGGAATTTAAGCCCGATTTATTGAACACTTTTTGCGTTACGCCTGTTTAAAAACTCAAAATTTTACAAAGAATCTAAGTATGAGCTCATTAGCGCTTTTGCCACCCAGAAATTTTGCAGTTGTTGAAAGCCAATTTCTCCTCGAATGTTACACCCAAAGAGCCAAAAATTTTGAAATGTTTGTAGTCAAGCCTTGTCTAGCGTGATGGCTTCTATTTGCAAAATCGTATGTTAATGAGAAAAAATGTAAACAATGACGTTACCAAAGACTGCTTGCTGTGAAAATTTATAATGGTAATTAGCATCCAGGCTGTCATGTTTGTAAGTGGGCATCTTTTTAAACAAAAGTTTAAAATTTAAGATTGGAAATTCATTTAACCCGCCGGTCTTGACCAAAGAGGAGTGAAATGATGTGAAGTTTATATGAAATAATTCATATATGAACTGCGGTTGTAGATGAGAGTGAAGAATGATCATCGCAGTTAATTTAGCTCAATTAATTGACCTCGCTCCCAATGTGTGGCTTCATAGCTCAGTTGGTAGAGCATCGCACCGGTATCGCGGAGGTCACGGGTTCGAATCCCGCTGACGCCCTGATTTTTTCAGGCTTCTTCTTTCCAATTGCTTAAGTTGGAAAATTAACTGCGATGATCATTCTTCACTCTCATCTACAACCGCAGTTCATATATGAATTATTTCATATAAACTTCACATCATTTCACTCCTCACGGGAAGATATGAACTCAATTAATT
>Ga0126339_10001052_pt1 | contig 17665 bp, 6 predicted proteins | sample OrbTmetagenome_2_FD_92532 | JGI IMG/M metagenome (GOLD analysis project Ga0126339, IMG submission 92532) | Coral microbial communities from Petempiche,Puerto Morelos, Mexico - Orbicella T R C metagenome | ecosystem: Host-associated > Invertebrates > Cnidaria > Coral | place: Petempiche,Puerto...
AATGAGTCAGGAAGCAATTTCACAATTTGTTTTGTGTGAAATTTTCAGTCAACAACAAAATTCGACGTTGTCTCTGTCCGAATTAAACGACATGAATTTTCTTTTTCACGTTGGTTTAAGATATTTCCTGACACCTGCAGTCTTTCAATACAACAAAGATGTTTTGTTGTATGCTTGCCGCGTTCTGCTCAAACTTATTCAATTGTCGTCAGCCCATTGCTTGAAAAGTCCCTTCCGACTATGCCTGTTTGAAAAGTTTTCCTGTTTAGGAAGACCTATTGCTTCTTGTACAGCTCTACAGAGTTTGGAGAAATATTTTACAGTGCTCCTAGCACAGATGGCGTTAACTAGAACTCTGTATTGTTATTAACGAGAAAGATTAGCCAATTAACACGCGTTAAAAGCAGTTTTTAAAAGCTCATTCTCTAAAAAGCCAAAGCATTTGCATTTCCAATTGAATTTCTTTTCGAGCGCCTCAAATTGTTTTCCTCGCCTTGTGCATGTTACACTATAATTAACGTCTCCAGAATATTGGCATACGAAGGTTGATATCTCTGGCTTGAGAGAGGACCCAAAAAGCTTCATTTATAGCTTTTACGACCTCCATCTTGATGCATTCGGAAAGCCACGTAAGAATTATTTTGGCGCCAAAGTGTTCTAGATCAAAATTGATGAAGGCTGCTTATTGGCCAAGCTCGATGCTCGTTCACACGTGAACAGTTTTGTTTTTCTTTTGCTTTTCATTTCTTAAGACCTAGCTATCTTTCTTTCGCGGTAGAACACAAATATGTAAAATGTACCTAAAATTTATTTAGTTTAAAGACAAGCAAAACAAGTGCAGTCGACTTGTGCTACGACGTTTCTTCGCAGCATGTGGTCTGATAATTTTAATGGTATCATTATTTTTTATGCGATTCATAATGGATAAACTGATGGGCAAGTATTTTAGATCTTTCATTGAATTAAAAGTGTTTCTGTTTCTGTTTGGCACACAGAAAAATAATTAAACGAGGGAAGATATTTCCTAGCGCTACTCGGCACGACATTGATTCAATCTTTTTTTTACCTCTTTTGATGTTAAACCCAATGTTGGGGCAGGAAAGTTAGAAAAAAGGGATCTTTCTTCTAAAGAAACTTCATTAGTTGCTATTATTTCTGCATATGTATGACGTCGTCATAGTGTGTGTACTGAGCTTTTTACAGATGTTCTTTCAGCTTATGATAAATAGCTGTCGATATCTAATGTAAGAAATGTAGCTTTCTTCATGGCGGTAGCGAGAGGTCTTAATCGGGTAACGGAGCTGCGTGTTTTTGGCTTCGGCTTTACTATGTTTATTTACCAAATGAGGTGAGTTTTAGATATTCATCTTACTTCCTAGCTTTGATAATTCTGCTTTGTTTTATCAGTGAGACGATTCCTCACTGCATTTGTATCAAACCTTGTTACCTTTTTGTTAAATAGTCACAACACCATGGTGTAAATAATTCAAAAATCTAAACGGAAAATACCAAACGTCGAAAATATAAATCAGGTTCGATTTGAATGGAAAGTTTCAATTTTTTTCTTTTCGATTTAATGTTAATCCTCGGGCAAATAAATGTTATACCTTCAAACTACGCGTGAGCAATTTAAAATATTTTTCTTTGGACCAGAAAAAAATGATATAAAATATTAGATCGACTGTTTTTTCGACGAATCGGCTGCAAAAATTCATCCAAAAAAATTTTTACTTGTTTTTCCCTGGCAAAAGGAAGGATTATATTTCACGATTTGACGTACAAAAAGAGAACAGCGTAGAATTTGTTATCTGTGCCAAAACACTTTTGTCGCATGCACCTGCGAGTAAACGAAATTAACATCAAAAGTGTAATTTTGGATTTTGTTAAAAGTTCTTCTATTCTCATAGCAAAAACAAAATGCAATCGAAATAGATTTTATCGTCAATGGGTCGCGTGTTATTACTAAATTCTAAACCAGATATGGACATAAAAAACAGGATGTGGAAAGGAACAGATATTTTATATCCATGCAGAGTTGTTATTGATAGAAACAAATACAAAAGCTGATCAGTGATTAGCGAAGCTGCACATGCATGCAACTTACGTTTCTTGTTTGAAAATACTCAACACTCCGAAAAATCTTAAGACATTTAGCAAACTTACTAACCAATGAAATTATGTTACCAGCTGACTATCAGTCGTCGAGTTTGAGAAAACGTGAGAAAATTAAGTTTTCGTCGGACCGCGTTCCGGAAACTTGTCTGTGTGGTCTCAATTGTGTGAGACGCATCGTAAATCATCAGAGGTTATAACGGAAGACTTGCACCAATCCTTATTTTTCTCCTGGTTTTTAGGAACTTCTAACGCACATTTGGCATCTGGCAGTCTTGGGTGCAATTGCCAATGCATTACTGTCATCTTGAATAAATATAAAATAAATTTAAAAAAGTATTAAAAAAGCATAAAGAATTTGCAGAGCAACATAGCACAACAACAAAAAAGAACAATGTGCATATAGAACATTGAACATTGAACATTTCACTAGAACGTTTGTTCCTATAAAATCAACTAAGGTACCGACGAATTTAATCGAAAACAAGTCTTAGTGAGTATATCCTACAATAAATTATGAGTAGACTGCCTAAAAAGCCCTTTGGCTACGTGGTGAGCTAAGTGTGCTCTCTATGTGAATATAATCCGCCTGTTATGCCTAGTGGCCTTATCAGTAGGTTCAGATACAGAAAATGCACTTGAATCAAAACATTACTTCACCCACTACAAATTTTGTATAAAACCAGTACATTCTTTCCGTAATATGTTACTTGATTGAAAGACAAAAAAGTGAGGAGGAAACCTTTAAAAGAGGTCGAGAACATTAAATACTTTCAATGCGTATTGGTGGTTCTCGTGTTCGAATAAAAGCGTTAGAAAACATCAATGAAGAAGAGCGAGGAAAGCGGAGATAAAATACATGAATTGTTCTCTCCAGTTTTACATAGAGATAAGGTTCATCAGATTGTCTTACAGGTTTGTACGACTCTTCCTTATTTTAGGGGAAGGAACGATAAATGCTAATAGTGGCTTCCTTAGAAGACCAAAGAAAGAATTGAAGCTTAATAAGGAATCAAGTTATGATTTCAAGGACTTAGCTGATTTAATTTATTACATAACAACACGTTATTTGCAGGTTACATGCACAAACTGTGAATATATTAGAGACCAAATGTCATCTACGGAAATTATTAGACAAGGTTCCGGAGTTTTGAGAGTTTTCGTATTTGTTTAGCCATTTCCGATAAGTGGCATTTTTTTTTTACCTTAGTAAGCATTTTCTGTCGTTATAATTATGTACGCAGTGAAATTATTGTGGTTTTTGATGCCAAAATTTTAATACAGAAAATCCAATTTATACTTTCGCGCTTAAGTTTAATTTGATAAAATTCGAGATTTAATTCATTGATTAAGACAGCTCAATCATCTCCAAGGGTCGTAAGCGCGCAAATGTTTCTAAAAAAAAAAAGAATAACTGCTTAACATAAAGCTTCTTTTCCTGTATAAATTCACTCGTGGCTTTGCTTAATGAAATTAAGCCAGCCGTAAGAAATAATAAACTGTTTTTCTTTTTAGTTTAGAAGAAAGGTCTCAAATATATAAGCATAAAAAAGGATCTATATATTCCAAGACCTTCTTTACCTACAACAGCTGATTTGCAAGTTCAAATAAGCCGCCGCCATGCAGGAAACGATGCAGTCCCTGGAGTGGAATGGGGCGTGTATGGCGGTCATGTTGTTTGAACTATTAAACTATTTTTAATTGATTCTTCAACTATAGAACGATTTTTTAAAGTAAATTTAAGCTCAAATAATAATTAAAATAGTTATTATCTAACAACAGCATGCCACAGAGAGGAGAAGAAGAAACAAGAAGGCAAGGTTGATTGTTTCGTAGAATATAAAAAGAAACAAAGTAGGACATTAGGAGAATGTTGAATTGACAATCCAAATCAGATTTGCTTCGCCAGCTAGTCTGAGTCATCAGTTCATTGAAAGAAGTGTGTCCTTCGACGTCTTTCTTTGACAGTTTTGTTTTCGGAAGAAAGTTGTTTACAAAGCTGCACACATGTAAAAGTAAATAAAAGTCGGCAAGTGGTGTTTGTGTTCTCGTGCGTTATTGAGAACAACTTTTCCTACTTTGCCTCTGGATATGATTGTGCCAAGGTAAAAGGCACGAAGAAAATTTAAAAATTACTGTTAATTGTCGCCCACAGCATTGAAGCTCAATTGAATCACTTAAACATCAAATTGTCGTCTTTTGATCTACCGAGAGACAGATTATTTTAACGCTTTCACTTAGATTATTTGTATTCTTTTGGCACATTCCTCTCGAGGGTTTAAGTTCCCTTCGAAACTCAAGCAAGGTATATACATTCAGAAGAAGGAGAGGAAAAAAGTATTTTAAAATCTTAAATTAAGTACACTTCTTAGAAATAGTGTCGATAATTTGAATTTATATTTACTTTGGTGGTACTTACCTCTTTGATCTTTTTTCGTATAAAATTGTTAAACCCGGACGAGCTTTTACCTAAAGGTGTTGAGGACTTAAGTTATTTGCTTAGCTTATGAGATTTCTTTTCTTGTTTGTTTCTCCTTTGACAGGCTTTTATTTGATGATTTTTCTAGGATAACAATGGGTCGGACTAAACCAAACCACTAGTCAAGCTCAAAAAAGCCAAAACGTGTTAAGCGTTTCTGAATCATTAAAACATCGTCCGTTTCTTTGGTTTCACGCTTTCTACCCGATGGCAAATCTCACCGACAGTGGAAATTCACTTCCAAATAGCACTTCACCGAGTTTTACGTGGCTACAAGTAACAGAGTATACCATTTTCTCCGCTGTTTTTCTCGTCAGTGTGACAGGAAATATTCTCGTCTGTTTGGTGATCTTTAAGACGCCACGTATGCGCACAACCAGAAACTATCTCCTGGTGAACTTAGCAATGTCCGATCTGACCGTGTCGCTACTGTGTATACCATTTGATGTAGTTCTGAAGATAACCCATCCTCACTGGCCATTGGGAGCCGCCATGTGTAACATACTGTGGCCAGGGATGACTTTGGTCACCAACTGCTCGTCAGCTACTCTGGCGGCCATAAGTCTAGACAGGTAACGGAGAAGTGTTTGTGAGGTTAATATTGTTAACAAGAACCAGTGTAAGGTTTTAGAGTTTTCCTGTCTATTTTTACCATGGTCCATGGTAACTTCACACGACAAAAATAGAGATGAGCAGGCCAGAATGTTGCTTGAGAAGGACAAGCAAAGCCAAGAAAACAGAGAAAGGAATACAAAAAAAATTAAAAACCCCAAAGATAAACAGAAGAAAACAGGACCGCCGCATCCCGTATCATTACTGACTTCTCGGACATAGTACCTTACTCCGATCTCTCTGCAATTCCAAAGACAGTCTAAAATCGTATTTCCCCTCAGGATGCTAGAAGACAAGTGATGTAAATAAAAAAACAGTGTTTTGCATGTTGATGGTTTCTACAATTTCTAAGTTCTATTGCCTTCACGATATAGATCATTTAATTTATTCTGAGTTTTTCCAGCTTGTATGTCTGGCTTCTTTGTGCAGCTTAATTGTTAATCTTCGTTGGTATCGCTGTCAAGTAAACGCTATTTTTGATTTCATTCCATGTCTAAAACTCACTTGGAACTTCTAGTTAGATATTATTGTTTCTCGCGAGCTGGGCTACCTCTTAAAAAACTATGTTACATTGCCACACGACTGTATACTCATTTCTGGACACCTGTAACATGTTTCACTTATGTTGTCAGATACCGGGCTGTTGTACATCCCTGGAAACCACGCTTTACATCATCTCAGACAGCCGCCATCATTGCATCTACCTGGTCGGTGTCATTCATACTAGTGCTGCCATACGCTCTCGTACTTAAAATCCAAGGTGGCTATTGCGCTGAAGACTGGCCTCACCCTTCTGCTGTGAAGGTCTACACCATGGGGTTGTTTATCTTTCAATACGCTTTACCGCTTCTCATAATCACTTTCGCTTACCTAATGGTAGCTAGGAAGCTTCGCCACCAAGCAGCTCGCATTGCAAGGAATCGTCACGAAAATGGCATATCAATGACAACTGACGGCCTAGGAGCAAATGGGTATCAACTGCACCCAACAAGCGAAGCCTTTTCCGTGTCTTCCCCTACCGTGCAACAATCTGAGGTCCGGAAAAAGTGCAGCGATTCTGCTAAACAAGACCTTGTTCCTCAAAGCATTGATCCTCCGCAAGTTGACAGAAGGGAAGTGAAAAGACTGGAACGCAATACCAAGATAATGAAAATGTTAGTGACTGTTGTGTCTCTGTACGCCATCTGCCTGCTGCCCAATCAGGTTGTCTGGTTGTGGTACGAGTTTGGCACCGCACAAAGCTGGCCCCATTTTAACGAGCTTCTCACTTTTGGCAGCATCATGGTGTATGTAAACAGCTGTGTGAATCCTTTGTTGTACGCTGGTATGAATGACGACTTCAGGAAAGGCTTTATAAAACTCCTCAACTGCAACAGGAAGTCACATGCAAAGACGCTTGTATGAGAAAAACTGCTGATTACTTACAGATTTAGAAATTGAATGCACTGTGATTGGTCGATGAATCAAGTTTGAAGAAAACAACTGCCATCAGGATATTTGAATCTTAATAGAAAGACACCACATTTTGTTTTATATCTGAGGTACATGGGTACCATGACCACATTAGAAAGGAAGGTAGGTTGACAGGCAAACAGGCAGGTAGATAAGCAGTTATCTCGATAGCTACAAAAAGTTAGGTAGGTTTGGTTGGTAGGTAGGTTCATTTAGGCAGGCAGGAAGGTAGACACAGTTGGGTACGTACCAGGTAGGTAGGTAGCCATAGGTAGGTTGGTGGGTAGGTAAGAAGGTATGCAGGCCGGAAAAAAAAACAGGTAGAAAGCTAGCTGGGTATGTACGTAGTTTTTATTAATCTGAATCCAAGCGACTAGAATATTGCTACCACTTCGTCTGAATAAGATATCGGTCCTCTGCAGAATATCTTTCACCGGCCTTTTTTTTTTTAGGTTATCCTTACAATTATCGCCGCATTCCTGAGTGGAAGGACTTTAAGGGTGCGTTCCTTTGGGGTGATCTGGATCAGGATCAGGATCAGTGATCTTTGATTTCTGATCCTGATGCAAATCACCCCAAAGGACTGCACCCTAAGAGTAAATAGTCATGTCACTCATGACGGCCCAGATAAGGTTTCACACCAGTATCCTTGGTCATTTTGGTTAATAGAAGTGAGCAAAAAACTCATATGATGCGTGATACTGTGATGATAAACTAAATATGAGGCTGAGTGGGCGAAGCTTGAAACGTCTACTAAACGCCGTCACTATTTTACAGTTGCAAGAGCCTTTTCAGCCTCATATTTAGTTAATTATGCTAAATTCAGAATACGTGACCATAAAACCACATTCCAGTCGCGATCGTGCAAAAAAATTACTGGCTTTCAAATTTTTATTGCAATTAGCTTTCTTTTAATATAAAGACGTCATTGAAATATGTCAGTGATTGATGCATGAAGCTCGAAAGCGGACTGCCATTGGGGCGTGCATTGGTTCCAAAACATAGCAGTCTCAGCTGTGTTCCAAGCTAGTTTAATAAGCTACAATATTTATATAAGAATTAGAGATTAATTAACAACGGAGTTATACTGGCTATATCGTTAATTTCCACAGAATACGAGCTATTACTAAAACCCTAGACCGTATCCTACCAAAAAAGCAGATTACTATATTACTATTAAGGTTTCTATTAGAGCAACATAAATAAGATTTTACGAAAGAGTTCGAGATTGCTTACCGATCGAGAGCTTTTCACAGGGTTAGCCGAAGATTTTTGCCTATTTTCAGATGTAAATGTTTGTAGCTAAAACTTTCGTCTCCTGATACTACACAAACCTTAAAACGTTAGACATGGCCTAAGTGCTGTTAACGTCTAATAAATATAAAACTATTATAAAAAGGGACTCATTGTAATTTGCAGGGTTATTATTGACGCAGTACTCATGAAAGTCAATCAAACAATACGAAAATGTTCTGAAAATGTAAAAATAACTGCACGGAGTTACATTTTGTTGATAAAAACTTGGAAATTCCAATTTGGAAAAACAATTTTGCTATAAAACGGTTGCTATTGAAACAACAAGTTCCGAACCTATGAAAGGTCATACCAAAATTTTGTTTTAGAAATAAATCTCAAATAAAGTCTCGCAGAGTTTAGAATATTTAAAAATGTTGAAAAGTTTAAGCGGTTAAATTCAGCCAGATCATTTCCTGTCCCTCAGTCCAAACAGAGTGGTGAAATACCTTGCTCAGGTGTATGAATCAACGAAAGGGGCCAGTTCGAGCGTGACTCACTCTATTCGGCGCCCAACGTGCTTTTATCTATCAAATATGTGGGATTACTATACCTGTCACAAGAATTGTTATTTGAATGATGGTTAAAATTCACTGTGATCTCGATCATTATTCCTTCACGAGTTGATTGAATACCAGCTTAACTTTATGGAAAACGTAATTTTCATTCTTTCCCCAGTAACTCTGGACAAAAGCAGCAGAACTATCAAAGAGAAGTAAAAAAAGCAGTCAACTATGCCAATAAGAAAAAAAATAGAAAAAAGCGACGACGGAAGGAGTTGGGCTGATCAACTATTTCCCATTTTACACTACATGGAATTTTTGGTACGGCTCGATCGGATAAAATTGCTACCCTTGTCAATGTTTATCCGTATTCGGACTTCCTAGCTACATAACGCGTGTGTGGGTGAAAGCGGGCATGAGTACCGATTTATCCGAGGTGGGCCAAAAATAAAATCGAAATTTAGCAATTATTCTAGGAGAGCGCGTTGGATATGAGACGATGGTAGATAGGCAACGAGGCGCGTAACGCCGAGTTGGCCATAATCATCTCATACTCAACAAACGCGAGCGGGAAAATGGTTTAATTAAAAATGCCCCCAAAAGATAGAAAACTAAACTAAACTAAAAATAGAAAAGCCCCCAAAACGCGTACGCTTTCTATATTTGTAAAGCATGGTATAGTGGCTCATAACCCTTAATGGCTAAGCCAATGAAAACTCTCAAATTGCATTATCCAATGAGTTTTTGATAATAATTGTATTTAATATATAGATTAAATACTTATTTTGGCCAAAGTCATCCAGAACTAAATTTAGATGCAAAACTTGATAACCGGCATTTACTGCGCGTGTAACAGTTATAGAAGCGTTTTTGAAAATGTTGGCACAAAAAATGCTGATATTCGCTTAGCTGTGGAGAATTGTCTAATAGGTAAGAACAAGACTAGTTGTCTTCAACTGCCTGTTATCGAGAACTAACGTAGTTTTCCCTTAAAAAAAATATATATTTACAGTTTCTTATACACATTGAGTTACATCTAAACGGTTGTCGACGACTATCTTGCTACTCCGTCGACACGTTCCGTAGTCATATAGGCTTTTTTCCCATTCTGAGGCACTAAAAAACTCTATCAGCAGTGGATGCAACCATTGCGAGGTTAAATAATTATAATTCTTTTTGATTTTCAATCCATAACCTCAGTTTATAAAATCCTTCTCTAAATTACATGAAAATAGACACTTTACAAATTACATAAGTTAGAAGTAATGAGCTTTCTCAAGCATTGTTCCAAATCAAAGCTAAACTAGTTCAGGTTGTCTCCGCCATTGGCATTTTATGATATCAATGAATCCTTTTCTGAATTCCTCATTCATTCCAGCATAAAGTAAAGGATTTACAGAACTATTTATATACACCATAAGACTTCCAAATATAAGCAGCTCATTAATGTGCGGCCAGCTCTGACCCGACCCAAACTCGTACCACAACCAAGCAATCTGGTTTGGCAACAGACAAATGGCGTACAAAAGAACCACTGATACAAGCATCTTTACGACCTTTGTATTGTGCTCTAGTCGTCTTGCCTCTTTTATCCGGCCGCTGCCAAATCTATCCGGGTACTGCTTCTTCTCATTATCGCGCCTGGAAAGTAATTTCCTTGGTGGTAGTGGGGAAGCAATGTCACACATCTGCACAGCAAGAAGATTTCTCCCAAGATGATTCTTTTTGCCTGCATCCGCATTAAGAAATAATTTCTTTTCGTGATTTGGAGGCGATACGGTTAAGGTGTTACGTGTCTTAGGAGAAAGGTTACTCTTGAGGTTCCAGCTGTCATGGCGAAGAGGTGTTGGTGAGGGCGGTCTTAACGAAAATTCGTAGTTCCTCGCCATTCGCTCGGCCTGTTGTCGAAGTCTGAGCACGACTTTGATATAGGCAGCCGCAATAATCGTTAAAGGTAAAGCATATTGAAATACAAATAATCCAACAGTGTAAATTTTCCTGGTGCTTTCACTTGACCACTTTTCAGTGCAATTGTTCTCGATAATTCCCAAAGCAAAAACGTAAGGTAGTACCAGCAATAGAGAGATGATCCAAATCGCCCCAATGATGAGGCCCGTTTGACGAGTTGTGAAGCGAGCTTTCATAGGTCGTACTACTGCTCGATATCTAGAACAAAAGAAAGCGAAAACAAACTTGAACGTCATTTCCTGCTGTACGCAGTTTCAGTGAATGACCGAATAAATAGCAAAATGTTAGTAGATAAGAACTATACAACCGTACGTATTTACTTAGGTTACTTTTCCTTGCTTACAGAATCATCTCGGAATGCAGAGTTAATTCTACTGCAATGAAAAGTCTTGGCTTCTTCTCCTTCGATACCATCTAATTTGCATAACGCTTTAATTTTGTAATAAATCCGTACAAGTAATAACCTTTGTTTACTAAATCAGCCTACTAGGGTACAGTAAAAAACCCGTTCATAAAAACCTGCATATTTAAACGTAACCTCAAAAGTGTCTTATATCATTAGTGTTTACTAAGAAATTAGGCTATTTAGGTTCTTAATAGACCTTTCCCGCGTTCCAACAAACAATGGCGCCGAATCGAGGTCAGGGTGGACAAAAATACAACAAATGTACGAAAATGTCCACCCCAATCTCGCTCTGGTACTATTGTTCGTACGCACTGAAGTGGAATGCGGGAAAGGTCTATTCTTATGCTTTGTTGATTGTTTATAACCAGTATGAATATAACCATGCCTAACTGACTGCAATCTAAGCGAAAAAAAATCCTATTTTAAATTGTTTTATTTCTCGCAAAACGAGTACTCTGTGTGAACTCAAAAACTCACATCCTACCAGAGTTAGTAGCGTTTGGTGCCAGACAAAAACGTCGATGCGTCTGGGAATTGAAGAAAGTGTTTAAAAATGTTTCACCATTGTGTTGTAACAAGTAAACATTTTTATAATAACAATCCTTACCTGTCATAACTAATGACTGCAAGTGTAGCTGCAGAAGAGTTGGTAACAAGCGTCATAGAAGGCCACAGTAACTTACACATGGCAGCGCCAAGCGGCCATTCAGGGGCAGCTATTTTCACCACCATATCAAATGGTATGCACCACAAGGCAACTGTCAGGTCCGACACCGCAAGGTTGACAAGCAAATAATTACGCGTTGTACGCATGCGTCGTGTTCGAGCCACTACCAAGCAAACTAAAGTGTTTCCTGTGGCACTCAAAGTGAATATTACCGCAAACAGTGTGAACTGTAAAATGTCCAGCCATTGAGTGTCAGTAGATTCAGCTTCACTTGTCGGTTTAACATTTAGGTTTGTTATGTGGGTGGAATTGTTCATTACGAGCGATGTTAATGGTCAACTTTGTTACGCTTGTGGTGTGATAACCGTGATTACGATTGCTTATCCACGGGCCAAACTCTGCTTATCTCTCTCTGAGAACGAATAATAGTAGCATGTCACATCATCAAAATTGAGGGAATATAACCAATAAAATAATAAGCAGTGAAATTCATGGTTAACCCAGCGGAAACGTGGAAGTTATTATATTTTGAATCATCATGAGTAGATTATTCAGAATTTTGAACGCCAAGGTAAGAGCCAAGTAAAACTGGCATAGTTAAAATATGTCAGGAGAGCCAGGGAATAAGGATGTGGAAATGCGCACCAACTACCTTCTAAAATATTCTCGATCGTTTGAGCTTTTGTTGTTCAAGATAACACTATTTTATTTTCTGTTCAAAAGTAGGATTATCAGCTGAAAGAGCTGTTTTATCGTTAAAGATAAGAATTGTGACGTCACATCACTCTTTGTTTAGGAATATGCCTAAGGGGACTCGATCTTAAGGGTGCTGTGTGCATACAAATATGCTGAGAAAGTATCACGTTAGATACACTTTGAAATGTGCAAAAACAAAGCAAAACAAGGCGACCCAATAACTGATAGTAGCACAGGCGTGACATGACGTTTTTACAATATACTGTACGTGTGAATAAAATCGCATTATGAGATATGCTTGTCCTGACTTGTGAGGTATCTTAGTAACTTGCTCGCCGAAGCACAGTGACCCCTTCACTTGCATGTCAACTACTTAACAGCTGAGTGGAATTTGTTTATCATCAACACTGTGGTTTTAATTTCAGCCAAGGACCACTTGGGAACTATAAGTTTATCTTTTGTTCATTAAAACCTTTTTCAAATTAGCTTGTTTTAAAAGGTGTCACAACAAAGGCTGTTGTTTTGTTGGTGTTGAATAGTATGTCAAGTCAAGACGAAATTATAAACGAGTTTACAATGATTTATGTCAACTGACACTTTTTCGTCAAAGCCTTTTACATATAATTCAGATAAGTATACCCTAAATTTCAGTCGTAGTTCGTATTTTCGTGCGTGCTAATAAAATTCGTATCACAAAAGATATAAGCACACTGATATTAAAATAAATGCGCATTAATTGCCTGTGCGCCGATTTCAATAACATCTGCAAAACTGTTCGACATATATCTAGAAATACGTCGACAGAAAACATAAAAAAAATAAACATTTATTTTTAGTGACATCTTTAATATTTCAGTTTTCAGTTACTCGTATTTCAACTTATTCTCTCGGTACTGCACAACCGACGATTGTATGCATGTTGCCTGCCAACAGTATGTTACCGCCATGATGATTAGCATAAGAAAACCGATTGATGAAAAAGAATACATGTACGTTTAAAATCAAATCAATTATCAACCCTTTTGGTTCAAACAGTGGAAAGTTCTAGAGGAATAAAACAGTTCCATTTAGCTGTTTATTTGTCTTGCTTTCAAACATGACTTTGTATAAGAGGCCATTAGTAATCAAGAAGCCTCGGACAAGACCAGAGAATAAAAATAAAAGCTGGGCTCCGCTGAGACTTTTGGGAGACAAATGTATAACGACAAAACGTTTCGAGACACACGAACTATATGAAATTTCAAAGTGCTGCCGACCTTGTTAGACTTAATTCTCACAAAGTGATGTCGGATTTTCACCCTGAAAAGTAAATGGCTATTGATGGGAGGACGTGTAAACTTCATGACTCCCTTGTCAACAGTCTGATATCGAACATCTGTCGCGACTTGCTCTCGGCATCAATTACGAAACCACCAAAAACGAACACAAACAGAACAACAGTATTGTTCTTTCTTTTGCTTTAAGGTTTGATGTGTAGAAATATTAAAAAAATTTTACCAGTCATTATTTCCAATTTTCATCACGTAGTTATATTCACGAACGCAGTCTTTAACTTTTCTTCGGTTTCCTTATCTTTATAAACCTCATTAGTAACACCATACACCCTCAGTTTCAACAAGGAAAATTTTGCGCGTTTTTGGGTCAAACTGGACCTCGCCTTATACTAGCGCATATTTTGCCAGTTCATAAAGATTTCTCGAGAAGAGTAAAATCTTTTTCGAAACCCACCGAAAACACATGCAAGCCAAGCTTCCCTCAAATACGATGTAATTTCAGTATGCATGACATTACTACATGTATGCCGCAAGATTACAATTTCTAGCCAATCTCACCTTAGACACTGCTGTTGTTGTGAAGAAAAAAGTATCTTGTTAAGATAAAGAAGCTGTTCTACAGACTACTGTCTTTCTCTCCTGTTAACCTCTATAATACACCGTCGCCTCCCACTGACATCACGTCTTTATGTAAATCAGGACAAAACGATCTTCACTTAATTGTTACTCGGGTGTAATTCACTTTGTGAAGGCGTTTGAATAATTTATTAACCTTAATCTCAATGTAAGGAAATTTTGGAAACATAAGGTGCTGTTTCGAATTCTAAAGAGAAAATTATATTAGCTTCCTTCATTAAACTGGAATACACGGTCTGCTTTTCAAAGAAACGCTGCCATGGAATATGGACTGTCCAGAAAGATGACAAAATTAATATAATAGAATTAAATTTTGATTATCAGAGAGAGGAAGCAAGGAATAATTTTGACAGAATTATTATTTTGCCAAGAGGAGGGCATCCCTTAGGGTTAAAATTTACTAAATTGTTCTCTCATGTCAAAATAAATTAAGGGTGGAGGATTTAACATTAAAGAAGGCAATTGAGAAGACGAGCCGAAAAAGAGCTTTATATTCATGAAGATAATTTGATTTAAAGGACACTGCAGAAACAATCACTAAGCTTTCCGTTTGTCAAAATTAAATCCAGTCAAGTCAACTAATTCTGATGTATTATAGTCTTAACTCGTAGGTTAAAATGGTTTTATGTTCCACGCAATGTCTATGAGAATTACAACAACGTGCCGCACTTTGCAAATTTTGGTCGCCCGCGAATTTCTGTCACGTTTTGAAGTGATCATCATCACCAATAGGCTATTTTTAGAATGAACCAGCGGATGAATGCCTGAAAGTGAATTTTCTTTTAAAATGAAACATCAACTAGCAACTGAGTTTCAATTCAACTTATTAGGAAAGTAGTAAGCATCTTAATATTTGGGAAATCCGGGAAACTTCTACAAAACTCAGAAGTTTGTATTGGTCGCCCCGTTTTTTCGAATCTCATGTAAAATTATAAGATTATTCCACAATTCTTGCATTTTTTTAAAGCTTGAATAGTTTTGGTTTTTAGTTATTTAAGAAAATACAACATGTATACCAAAGCTGCAAATTATCTTCGGTGATCGACTGTTAATGCAGATCCACAGCCATACGGAGGCGCTGACTGTTGCCATGGTTATATACAAGGTGAAACCATTCCAGTGTTTGTACTTTTACTATTAACTAGTAAAGCGGTATAAATTATTTCCTCTGGCCGGTGCTCATGAATTTGTCAACACCTGTAGGCTATACATGAATTTCTTATAACAAAATAATAATTTTCTGTTTTGTGACAAATAGATTAATACCACGAAAAGCATTTAAAAAGTTAAAATGTCAAACTATTAATATTTAACCTGGTAAAACTAATGATTTATTTCTGCGGGGGAACGGAATTTAAGATGTCCCTAACTACCAGCAAGTAACTAGGGTGAAACTGTCATGTGTGGATTTTTTTCCTTCTAATATTTATAAACTTGAAAAAAGAGCAAGAATTTTACAATGGATAATTATAGCAAGCCTGACATAAGTATGTTTCGTTCCTGCCAAGGGATTCATCGCAGACCTTTCGGCTAACTCATCTGAGATCGCGTTTGAAGTCCATTAGCATCAAAATGATAGTGGCTGGCAATATGGCCTTATATAACGTAAAGATTCCCAATTGCGTCATATGTTGAATGGCATATTACGGCGGGACTTCAAACGCGATGTTTGACGAGCTAGCCGAAAGGTCTCTGATGAGACCCTTGACAGGGACGAAACATACGTATGTCAGTCTCGCCATAATTATCCATTTTAATATTTATGTATGAAATTAAATTTAGAAATGCGCATTTAAGGATTAAAATTAGCGACAACAGTTTAACACAAAATTTTGATGTCGCATCGTTTAGACATACTTATAATTATAAATACGATAGTTATCGTTATGTTTCATCACTTTATATGGGCACGCTGGTAAACTTTTCTCGCTAATTTTTATTCTTAAATATTTACGTAAATGACCGAACGCATGTAACCATGTAATAAATAAAACAAGCGTTGAGGCGCCTGGACTAGGCGACCTACAAAAAGCACCACCGAGGTTTCGCTGGTGCCAGCTGGCTACGCATGCGTCCTAGCTAAAGTGGCAGTGAGCAATTCTGATCTGTCTTTTTTTTTTTTGCAATATCTATATCCTCTTGCCATCTGTACGTATTTAAACATTTCAAAACATGATAGTTGTGCTCTCTTGAATTATATGTCAGGCCGCTTAAGGACCCATATTTTGCAAAAATGTCCTGAAAGAAAGCTTCTTTTTCCAAACACCGCCGAAAAAATTATCATGTGTTTTCATAACATCTTGCTGCAAAACTCGTTGAGTGATTTTGATTAATTTAGTCAGACCATGTTACTTGCGCAGCGAGAAATACTGAATTTCAACGTCTGTCATCGAACCCGTCTTTGCATGGAAAAGATCAACAATGTTTCTGTCGACCAATACATCAAATTTGGGTATCTAATGCAAAAAGTGGTGAGGAAAGGTTTAACCGTTTCAAACTCGTAAAGACAATTTATGATAATTTTCAAGTTCTCAGATAGTACTCTAGATAGCCTTGAATGTCAATATAGAACTCCCCTTCAACTTCGATCTTGATTGTAAAGCCAAATTTTAGGTGATATTAAACAGAAAACAGTGACTACAGTGTTATATTTTACCATGTAATTCGAAATCAGATAAATTTTTCGCGCTAATTTGTGATACTCACGTTTCTCCAATAGCTCACGAATGAAACGTGAAATATAAATTAAAATTTGCTATAAATAAATCCATCCTCTGCAAAACGCAGACCGGCTTGCCACAGTTTGCACTTCTCTCCTCAAAAAATGTGGATCATTTATGTTAACCTCCTACCTGGAAATTTGTATGGCCGTGGGAAGTTGTCCTCGTGTATTAATAATAATTAAATAATTCTCTTGTGATATTTCAGTGGAAGGAAAAAAAACATGCCAAGGCGGAGGCAGTTGTTTCCGCCGGTGGCCGAGATGTAATATAAATCCCACGCTAAGAGGAAATTCAACCCCTTTCATTTTTCTTGTTTGCTTTAGATTTACACTTGTTATGTGTTTTAGCTTTCTGAGATTAACATTGTCAAGATTATGATAGGCATGCAGTTGTATATCAATCTACGCCGCGCCATTTGTTTGAATTTTAATTACATGGACTCTGAAACAGAGCCGAAATATTGTAAACCTTTCCCCTTTGTGATATTTTAACAATGATTCCAATTCTCTGTGTCGTCTCGTTTATTTTCTACTTGTCAGGTGGCTCTGGATTGATAAACTTAACATTTCTGTTCTTTCCATCACTGTGAGTCTATAACGGAGATTGAACCCCAAAAATATAACTGATCGATCACCACACGTTTAATTACTTATTTCAGAGCTTAAAAAACTTGTTGACCATATTGAACCAAGATTAGCATGAACTATAATTTATGTAATGGCAGAAGATCACGGCTTTAATATCGCAAGTCTGCGACATTCCTGCTCTAGGTAAAACGATTTTAACTATTAGCAGAATCCAAATACAAAATAGCAATCAGAGATTGCCAATTGAAATTATATTC
>Ga0126339_10001053_pt1 | contig 17659 bp, 4 predicted proteins | sample OrbTmetagenome_2_FD_92532 | JGI IMG/M metagenome (GOLD analysis project Ga0126339, IMG submission 92532) | Coral microbial communities from Petempiche,Puerto Morelos, Mexico - Orbicella T R C metagenome | ecosystem: Host-associated > Invertebrates > Cnidaria > Coral | place: Petempiche,Puerto...
GTTCAGGTTTTCTTGATCATCGGAATTTTGAAAAAGTCTTTCTTCTTTCTTCGTAACTTTTCTGTCAAAATGTTAGCGATTACAGATTTTTCCTAGAGTGAGTGTTAATAAATTAAACATATCGTTTTCTGGTGTTTTACTCTTGTGAAACGGGTACCAGCCAGTGAACAGCCACTTATTCCCGGCAATTCTATAGTAGTGATTGTCAGACCTTAGTAACGACAAACATCAAAGACAAATTTTGTTCTACGAAATACAACGTTGGCTGAATATAGATTGTTGTATTTCACGTCGCACTGAAAACGCGATCAAGTTCCCTGCCTCTCTATTCTTAAAGAAAGAGTGAACGGCGATCGTTTGTTGAAAAATTAAACCTACGGAACTGGTATATTAGTTTAACAAGGATATTGACGCGAAAAACATCTATTATGTTGTCACGTGACTCATTTGTGATTGTCTTTCAAACCAGTGTTTCGGGGGAGTCTCTCGCTTGTGACTCCTAACTGAAAAACGTGGAGATCAATCAATCTAAAAGATTGATCAGAAAATATTTCGCAAAATTAGACATGTTGGATTAAAAAAGTTGCCCTTGAGATGTTTGAGTTATTCGCGAACAAAATTAAAAAACGTCAGAAATCAAAGGTACAAATCAGTAGCATTTTACCACTTTTCGAAACTAGCCAGCCAAGAACTTGTAGAAGTAGAAAGCTATGCCGTGTATGCTGGTCTGTGATCAGAGTGGTTTTCTCCTATAAAGACTACTTTTCGCGGTCAAAAGTCCCGCTAGACCTTTCATATCTCCAGCAGCTGCAATGGTCTCTCACCTCATGCATAATCCCCATGGAGTATGTTGCGATAAGATTTCAAGCCTTCCCAGTCTTCCTATGCAAGACTTAATTCTGAAAGTTGCCTTTTAACTGACAACAAAGAATTGCCCCTTATTGTATGTATCAGTGTCGATGCCGCTCATCTCTGAATGGGCCTTAGCTTCCACTCACCATCGCAACAAGCACGCAGTTTGTCGAAGACGCTTTACTCTGTTGGATATGAAAGCAAGAAAAGCCGAGCGATAATCGATTCATTCACATTCCAAAGTGATTTCATGATTTCCGAGATCCGACACGCTTGCGTGGTTTTGGTGTTGTTAGTAACTCGTCTCGCATCATGGAGAGCAACCTTAACGAGACTTAAATCTTCCCGATCAAGAATAGTCTGAAAATCTCGCTTCCCATAGAAAGCTAGCTAATCAGTCGAGGCAGTGTAAAAGACGCATGATAGATACATGGGTATTTACTTCGTTAAGAATGTGACCTGGAGGAATCGAATTTTGATGCGCGAGAGATGAGGCACGACCACACACCTTGACCTCACTGTCTTTGTTTTGGTTTCCCAATAAAGGTAATATTGGTCACATTAATTAAGTTTGTTATTAGAAATAGGGTATCTCACACTAACGTAGTAAAATGATTGTTTCCAAGTTATGAATTCTCAAGATTCATTACTTTTCTTTGTTGATTTAACTGTGTTGTTTTCCATTTATTTTTTTTACCTTTCACTGCTAGCAAACGGCAATTCTTTATTTAATTGATTAGTAAGAAAATAAGCTAGTTTTGGAAATCTAACCTGATTTCATTCTTTAGATTTGGATATAAGAGAAGTCAAATGACCCGAAAAAACAGCCATTGAAAAGTGATTAAAGAGTTCAGATTCTTTTGTGAACGCACCACTAAAATGGCTGAAAATGCAGGTGACATCTCTTGGGTCTTAATTAAGCTCCTAAGTCCTTAGCCTCGAGAAATCCATGTTCAGTTCAAATGATTTCTTTGTCGTTATATACAATTAATATTGGATGTTTCCAGCTTATGGTGTGTCCCTGCCAGATCTTTAGATCTGTCCTACAAAATATGATGGTAAATTTAACTGATTTACATATCTCGCACGATTTCACAATTAATTTTCTTGTTTTCCTTTCATAGAGAAATGAGGATCGCACTCTACATCACAAGTATTCTTTTCAATTTACAATGCTTTTCCGTTGGTTTCAAAAGCAAACTCAGAAAAGAGACAGATAGCAAAAACTCAGTGCAAACAGTTAAATATCAAGAGCATCGAGATGTGTCCTTGCTTTATGGAGCTACAAAGGACTTGGAAGATTCTGGCCATGTAGCGGTAAACGATTTTGAAGGGAGTGGCGAAAACCTAATTCCAGATTTCAAAAAGACGAAGAAAACTAGAAAGCATCATCTGAAAGGTCTGATACGGTTTCCTCATGGACGAAATGTCTCTGCGACGAAAAAGCAAACCGTTCTAACTAATAACAAGAATCTAATTCAACATCAGGACCGTGGAGTTGTGGCGCCTTCTGTTAAGGTGCGTCAAGTTTATCCTACTAAACCAAAAAGAAAAACCCTTGGCATTAAAAGTCATGTGAAAAACACATATCGAACAATAAAAAAGCATAAAATACCAAGCAGAAACACTCGGCGCGGATATACAACAAGGAAACGAACCAACGTAGAAGACGATCTAAGCGACGAACGTCAAACCATCTCAAAGACTCTCAGCTCCCTGGACGATATTCAAGGTTCGTACAGCAGGGGACTCGACATTGACGGCATGGATATCAAGGAAGTTAATATGATCGATAATAGGACTCTCTCAGACTATTTTCACGCCTTAAATGATAATGCAAGTGATAGCACTAACAACAACAACAATTATGAATACACGCCTACATCCACTCAACCTGCAGCATACCCAAAGTTAGCATGGGATGATGGCCCCGCGCCTTCAAACACAGATGAAAACAGTGGTAATGATGATTTCTACGATGCCATCGACCGAGGAGACGAGCCTCCACCGATTAAAATGAAAAAGGTTCGTCCAACAAAGTCTCATTTCAACAAGATGATGCACAAATCAAACAAAGATTCCAGCTCCATATCGGCAAATCCACATTTAACCTCTTCTTCTAAATTTCGTTTACCCTCCCAGGAGGACTTTGAAAACTTTTTTCGCGGAATGCTGGATCATTTTGGACATGGAAGAAACTCAGACAAATCTGAAGAGCAGAGTGAAGCTGATGATGATCATCACGAACCTCTTGGTGGTCAAAGTAACATGACAGCCTTCTTGGACGTTCATGGTAAGCATCGTCAAGGAGATGTGACAAAACTTGTTTCGTTGGGAAACCCAGAAGTAGTGCAAGTACCAAAACAAACGCAGCACAACAATGTGGGTTCTGATGTTGATACAAATCCACCGGTTTTCAACGATGAACAGGTCGGAAGAGATGGAGAAGGATTTGCATCGTTCCTTCCACCACCAGGGAATCCTAACACGTGGACTGGTACACTTGACAACAACAGATACCCATCACATGATCCCTCGTCATCACCAAACAATCCGGCGGAAAATGCGGGTAATCCTCCCTTTACTTTGCATATGCCACATCAACAACATGCGAAACAAGTCAATCCATATTTTTCGAGGCCGCAAGAGGACAGTTCACCTTTGACTCCACCTTTTAAAGGAACTCGAATCATGGGGGGCAAAATATCCGGGGGTCAAATTTCCGGCGGTTTGATTCAAGGGGGACAGATAAAAGCAGGGTCGATAGAAGGTGGCGTCATTAAAGGAGGCCAGGTTACAGGCGGGCGAATAACCAACGGGACTATGGAGGGTGGCGTGATTTCTAAAGGACAAATGTTAGGAGGACGCTTAGTGGATGGTAGACTTGAGGGAGGGCAACTGTTAGGCGGGAATGTCTTCGGAGGGAGAATACTCGGAGGGAGTGTGGAAGGAGGAAATATAAAAGGTGGAGTGGTGGCAGGGGGGAGATTTCGAGGAGGAAATATGCAAGGAGGTGTACTTAAAGGAGGTGAAATACAAAGCGGAATTATAAAAGGTGGTAAAGTGGAAGGTGGTATTTTGCACGGAGGTAACATTGAAGGTGGCGAGTTAAAGTTTGGGGATATATCCGGAGGGACTCTCAAAGCTGGCTCCATGCTAGGCGGACAGCTGAAGAATGGTACAATTGAGGGAGGGACATTGAAAGGAGGAACAATAGAAGGAGGTGTACTCAAAGGGGGAATCATGGAGGGTGGGCAACTGAAGGGAGGGCTTGTTCTCGCTGGTAAGATCAAGGGTGGAGTCATTGAAGGAGGCGTAATAGAGGGAGGGGAGATTGGAGATGGTGTTATAATAAGAGACGGTAAAGTTAATGCTACAATCATAGGTACAGGGAGTTCTATTGATAAGAATCAGAGTCTTGGTGGGTTGTTTAAACAAGGGGAAAATTCACAGCAGTTGGGACTCAAAGTTGACCAGCAGAAATATCACCTCCAAAGTGGCAATACTGTGCATCAATCAAAAGCCATGTCAGCCTCAGCTACAAACCCACCAACACATATCATCACCACTGACCATGGGTTAAAGGCAGTCAATCCAAATTTTAACGTTAAGGTACCTTTACGCGAAGGAACTCTGAAAATGCTAACGGAGGAAAATGATTCAACGGAAGACGACGACCTTGAAAAGTTATTGTTTGAGGGGAAGTCTGCGAATGAAAACACCCCTGAGCTTTCTTCTCAGAGGTTCTTTGAAGAACAAGACCAGCCCAGTCTTGTTCAAAAGAAAGATTCCAAGCAACACCATGTTGTTTTGGACGGAGTCGGTTTTGATCTCCCAAACGAAGATTTCGTGGATCTCATTGACAAAATGAAGCGCGGCCCAAAAGCGGTTGAAGACCTCTTCAGTTATTATAAAAAGCCAAACATAAAAGAGCACTTAAAAATCGGACACATTTCAAAAACAACAAAGCTATCAACTTCTCCGCATCTTAAAAAAATTGAACATATCAAGCCAGAAGATCTGGAAAAGAAACTTAGCAGCCCTACGAAACCTAGGTCCAGTGTTATGCGGTCGGATAAGGATAAGAATGCAAACAATGACAAGGAAGAGGAATCCATTTCAGCATCATCAGCTGCTCACAACGGAAAACTTAAGCCCTTGAGTTTTAGTACAAAGGACGCTGAGAAACGTAAGTGATCAGTGCTAACACAAAACAACATGCAACGAAGTAGACTACTAGGAAACGTCCGTTTTTTTTTTTTTTTTTTACGTTGTGTTGTGTTGTGATGTGCGTTCTTTTCTATTCTTTATCTTTATCAGTGAGGCCGACATATCACTGGTCTTTAAACAAACTCATCAAAGATAGGATACCAGGAAGTCCAGGGCCAGCTATACGAACACACGGAGAAATGACGGCTATAAGGGGAGGACTTCATCTTAATGGTCATAACGCATGGCTGGGAGCTGGTGACTTCTCTGGAGGATGCATTAGTGGTATGGTAACATTATAGTCGTGTTATTGTGATGTAAAAGAAAACAACTACGTAAAACACAAAGAAACACTACTTCAATGGCTTTGATACACTGAGATATCTCAATCCCGGTAATACAATAATTGTTGAATTAATTGAATCGGAAGTGAAGCGAGAAAAGAGAGAACTTTAACACAGCACGAAATAGCAACTTTACTGTTCCGTAAAGCTGCCGTAAAGCTCGCATTTACGGAACTTTACGGATCTTTACGAAATCGTAAAGTTGAACTTTAAGCGTCTTTACGGGGTTCTGTTAAGACACATAAGGGGATACATTTACGGAACTTTATCGCATCGTAAAGTTGCGTGAAGCTGTACTTTACTATGTCCGTAAAGTTTTTTCAAAGCACTGTAAAGGCATCCTTTCATACGGATTTATGGACACGTCGCGTAAAGCTGTACTTTACTATGTCGGTAATGTCCTCTTAAAGCGCTGTAAAGGCATCCTTTCATAAGGCTTTATGGACATCAAAGCCACGCAAATGCAAGCCCAATATCGTCCGCATTTTGTTCTGTTCAGCACTCCACTAAGCTCAAGCACTTGCTGGAGGGCGCAGGATACGAGGCTGATCTTAGCATTAATTTTGCTCATCCTACACACCTAAATCAAATTCCAAAACTTTTACTTATTAACTAAATCCGAATCAAGCCATTTCTAGTACCTCACTCCATGAAAGGTTTAGTAACGTCCTCCCCTCCTTCTTTCATTCATTCATTTATCCTTAAAAACGGTTTACTCTGCTCAGATCCTGATACCTGTGATGATGGCCTATCGTTTGAGATGACCTTTCGACTAGACAAGGATGCTCTAAAGTACAACGACATGAAGTACATCGTGGATTCGGGAGCCTCGACTTTTAACTCCAAAGGCTTTACGTTGTACACGGTACAAGGGAATCTGAGAGCTGATTTAGCAGTTGCAAACAAAGAGTTTTGTGTACAAATTCCTCTGATAGTACAAAGATGGCAGGACGTTCTTGTCACATGGAAGAAAAGCGAAGGTAAATACCACTTCAACAACACCGACTCGGTCACATGGCATGATCATAATTTGCAGTTTAGTATTTATGAAATCTCTTGAGTTGAGTTGTCAGGGTTGTGACGGGGTTATGCGTACGTGTGAACGTGTATGAAATAGGATCACAACTTTGCCACCCACCTTTCCTTTAGCAACCTGCAACAAACTTTGCCGAGAAGTGATTTACTGCAAATCCCTAAATTGGCTTTACTTTTGAACACCGTGCCGAGTTTGTTATCGCCTAGTATGCGTTTCTACCTATTCGCTCGTTGTTTAAGTCTAATAACAACACCATTAATCGATTGTCGATCTTATATCTCTAACAGGAATGAAAATGTACGTTAACTGCGAGCTGAAGGCGCACTCCAAAGGGAGTGAGCACTGCATTGGCTGTCACTCTCACGGCTGTCACGTGACAGACACTAACACGCTTCTGATGATTGGCAGGCCAAACTACAGCCCTCACTTTCACTGTACCAAGTTTGACAGCGGCGACATTTCCTTCTGGGAGCGGTACCTGTCCGCTAACGATGTGGAAACATTGTGTGGAGCACCCACAGGTAAATTATATGTCTTTGATACTCAGACGGCAAAATTCAAATTCCATTTTCATCTTATAAAACAGAAAATATGAAAACTATAAATAGGCAGAGAAATAAAGTACATAAATATTATCCTATACGTAAAGTGCAAAAATGGCCCGATAATACATGTTTTCAACTTCCAGCCTGAATGAAACCAGATACTGGAAATTGCAGTCTAAATTTCCGCATCTTGCACGCGTCGGGTTGATAATTTAGCATAAATTTGCATCATAACATCCTTGGAACAGTTCACAAAGGATACACTACATCCCCGGGACTACATCCCATCAGTGTCATTTGGATAATACTCCACAGCGTGCAAGGAAATAAAATAGATGAGAAAATTCATCTACTCTTACGGTTGGCAGCCGGATTGTCGCCTGCTGCTTGAACAATGAGGGAAAAAACCATTTGCTCTTTCATGCCAATCGAAATGTTTTTGTTAGGAGTGGCGTGACATAAACAAAAGATAATCCTTTGCTAATATTGCTCAACATCGATCGGTTGAACAAAAAATAACTTTTACATTGACAATAATATTTGATTATTCTTTAAGTCGTTTCGTCTGGTCATCTCGCTTGAAAGAGAAATCTACATAATTATGCAACTGAGTAGTTTGTGTTATTGGAACGAGTCACTCTTGACCTCAAAAAATGAACCCGCAGGAAAATTCTTAAAGACCAGTCGTGAATTGCGTAATTTGGTCTTATTTTGTGGAACCCTTTTGAAAATGGAGGTTTCCTCCTTGTCACTTATATAAAAAAATGCAATGGCATAATGCTGCATTTTCATTGAGTTGCTACTGAGTCGCGGACAATATCTTTTAAATAGAGGCGATTGGCACGATCGCAGGGAAAATGCCAATAATTAGGAAATACGACCAAAGAGAGATTCATTACGCTGTTTCCTAGGGAAAAACATGTCCCCATAGGAATTTAATGATCTGGCTCCTAAATAATGATGCTGCAAGTTCTCGACCGGAACGAGAGCGGAATAATCCTCGAGAAATATTTGACATAATAGACAAAGCTGCTGTTTTGCATCAAAATAAAGCCAGAAACGCGCAGAAGGCGGAATCGAACCGCTCCGACGCTAATCGGCTACAGGTTTGAAGCCTGCACCCCACACCAGTGAGGGTCATCCGCGCAATATAGCACTTAGCCATCGATGGTTATTTATTTCCTCCACACTGTACGCCTCCACACTTGTGGTACGAGAACGGGTATCGACAAATAACAGATGATTGTATTTTCCTACAGAAACTTGCATCGTCTGTTTCTTCCGAAATATTTTTCTATGAGCTTATTGATTTTTCCCCCAAAATGTAGCATTATTGAATGGTGTCGTTTGTTTATGATAACTTGAACGCATCTCATTTACGCATGCGTAATAATAACACACCAAATTTGCGCTCTATTTTGTGCTTTAAAATGGCTATTTTTTGTAAGCATGAATATAATAAAACTTAATTTTATGAATATTGAATTTATTTTGCACATGGAGAGGTCATTTTTTATTTCTTTATTTACTTATTTACTTATTTATTGATCAAATAACAGGAGAAAAGGTCTAATATTCGTATTCTACGAATTATTTAATTTTATATCTTCTTTGAGTAAGTATCTATTTATTTATTTTTTGTTTAATTTTCAGGTGAGACCGGTGACACTGAGAAGGCCAGCGCATCGAATCCCACTACTTTTCAGGAAACTAGTCAATTGGCATTATCACCAGCGCCTGTCAATCAAGCTACTTTTCGAGCCAATCCAGTGCAAAGTTATATCGCAAATCAACCATATTTTAATCGATTTACAGGTAAGGGGGTGATGACGCCGTCTCCTTACCGTCCAATGTCAAGATTTTCTAGTTTATCTTCAAGTGAGGCAAATACTTTTAATAGATACAACACCTTCCCTGCTGCCTCTACATCGGGTCTTAACGGTGATAATAGACTCGATCGTATAACGAAAGAACACAAGGAGAAACCTGTTTCAAGGCAATTGGAAAATAAGGAAATGTCCCCATTCTCAATGTCAGGGACAATACCACTTTCAACCGAAAACATCCCGATTTCCCGCTCTAACTCTTATTTATTTCATAACCTTTTTCCTCTTGCAAACTCTAATGATCTGCGTGGAAATGATAATAAGCAGAATAAGGGTACTGGCTCCTCGTTTTATTCGAACCCTTTCACGCAAAACGCAATTCTGACGAATTCATTGCCTTATTCCCATAAGGAACGTACGTATAGTGTAACGCCGCACCCTGTTGAAGTAGGGTCACTGAGAAACAGATTTACGTCTGTTTCACGAACTGACGCGTTAGCAAGCAATATTGGTTTATATGAGAACCAAAACAAAATTACTTCTTCTTCGCCATTAGTAAATGGTTATCTAAAAGATAGTACATTCCCGAACGATGGGATCACGCATAGTTTCCATAACACTGAAACTGGACAAGCGTTGCCTATTAACCCCTACTCGTATTTTAGACTTCCCGTAAAAACAACTCGAAGAGATAATTTTCAGCTAACTCAATATTCGTTCTTTAAGCCTGTTTCTACTAACGTAGCTAATGATTCCCCTTTTCGATCACCATTGAACAGTGCATTTTACCCCCGCCTCCCTCTATTGGGGAAAGGCGGTAAAATCTCTTCAGCTGAAGATAAAGTTGTAACTGAAGGAGAACTAAAAGAGAAAGGGTTGCTTAGCGACATTTTGTCGCGAGACCACATACGCCGCAAACCTGGTAAAGTGAGAAAAGAACAATTAAGAAACAAATAGTCTTGAAAGTATGTTATTAAGCTCAACTGATAAAAAAAACTCCTACGGAAGTTAGCATAGGATATATAGTGGTTGAGTGTAGCCAGTATTTTTACAACTGGATATAGCATGGTATTTTTCAAAAACGAACGGCGGGCGAGAATTTATTAGCGAAAAAACTACTTAGACCATGTGAAGACGTGTGCTATGTTCTTTTGTGAGGGAGAAGTCACGTCAGTTTCCGCGTGAAAGGAAATAGCAGGAGTCTGCACGCAAGCTAAAAGCTACTGAAAGTTTTCAGGAGTGAGTAATTTAACATTATTTTTAACCACTTGTATAACGCCTTTTTATTCTTGTAACACTTTTAACAGTGAATATAATACTGTATTTAAATTTCAATCTAAATATTCTTATTAATCAGTAATTACTCTTATTAATTATTTATTCTTGTTAATAATCTTATTAATATTCTTATTCATCATTTTAATCCTTTTAATGAGTGTTTTATACCCCTTAGCGCATTGCTGTAAAATAAATTACTGATTCTCGGCTAGTTAAACGAGAGATATATCCCCAAAGAAACTGCAAAATGTACATACATTTCATTGCAAGCCCCTTTTTTACCTGCATTTCATCAACATTACCCTCTATCATTATTTAATTGCTACTGTTTTCATTATTTAATTGCTACTGCTGGACATCTATTACCATGGATTACCCTCTATGATAAGAGTGCTGTTTTAGAGAACTCTTTTTCCGTTCTAAAAACCACCGGTTTATTAGAACTGTTGAAATGTAGAACTGCTGTTTTATTATGAAGGTAAAAGCAGAATTCATAACATTTTTGGCAAGTTAAGTTCTTTCCCTAACGAGTTCGAGTCTTCTTGAATTGTTCACCAATCAAGACGGTGCTTGTTCTCGATTGAGTTAATGCAGTAAGCACACAGTGAGACGGACATCAAGAATCCGCCAACAATCTTTACTGCATGACAAGGGGTTGTTAGTTTTGTTGGAAAGCCTTCCTTCCGTAGCTGTCCCTTCACACTTTCCTTGATTTTCTCTCTCTGTAATGAGCCGCTATACTTATCTGGCTATAAACAAAGCTTTTCGTGTTATTTTTCGTACCAGTTATCACTCTTGTTCAGTGACCTGGTTAATGCAGTAGATATTGGTAGATTCTTTGAAGAATCGTCCCATTATTTATACTGTCCAGGATCTGCTTCAATATCGAGACCTTGCAGTTATTTTAAACTTTTAACTATCAAAAATCAGAGTGAATAGGAAGTCAGCCGTTTGAACTTGTTTCCTAATAAAGACATTTTTTCGTCAAAGCATGGATTCGTTTTGATGTTTTCTGTACATTTATCTCAGGTATTGGAGTGGTAACAACAGTTTCTCTTCTCTTCTTTATTCTGCTTCTCTTAACGTTTCTCTAACCTTCTTACCCCCAGTACCTGGTAAATTTCGCACGAATAGCCATCGGAGGTGTCATCGGAGAAGTCCTATAAGAGACACTGTACTAAACAGTAAAATATGCCCGATTTACAGTATGCAAATTATATTGGATTACCTTAAGCAACCACAAAAAGTTTTATGCTTCATTTTATACAGTTTTCAAACAAGACTTTTGTTGACAAACTCAAACATGCACTCGCAAAGATCGCGGCCTACCAGATTACGTTTCTAGACTCAAAAAAATTACGGTAAAATTAACTATAACTATCTATGAGGTTCAGAAAGCGAGCGATGTGACAATTAAGATAATTTACCATTTTGCCGGCATAGAGCCGAGGGTTGTGTGCGGGTTTAGGTGTGAGGTGAATAGTTGAATTAGAGTTTGTATGTCTTTACAAGAGTGAGACATTATGTGGTCAGCCTTCGCCACGTGCACAAGTCATGTTCGTCTTCTTTTTCTTCGTTATGCACCAATGTGGGTTTCGTTTTATTTCTTTAGTGCTGTTATATAAAATTAGATCCCCGTAAGATCCTATATCACCAAGTATTTGTATGCAGTACGTTAAATTAGGATACCCAGTAAAATCTCAAGGGTGGCACCAATTCCTTGTTCGGGGGCTTACTTTTTCCACCTGTTGGTTTTTAGAGGTTTCGTACTCGACTTTGGTTCACTTAGCTTTCACACTTCAGTAACAGTCTGCGTTACCTTTAAAGATTGAAAAAATAGCGTAGTAGCTTGGCTGACCAACGCGTCCAAAATGATCACGTGTATCTGGACGTGCAGTGGAGGATAAATTCCCACTTTGAAACTACAAGTGGGGGGGTGGGGGGTGGGGTAGAATACTTTCCTTCGGTGGTAATGGGATCAGTTTAGTGGACAACTTCTGTAATAGCTATGATGCCGGGTACGCGCATGCTCGTTGGATAAACTGGAGTTCACTTGAGTTCACCGAAGAATTTAAATTTTTACTTAGGACTAGTTCCCAGGGCAAATGGTTTGAGTCATCAACTGTTCACAGCCTGGAGTGTGTGGAGCCCATGCTCCAAGACGTGTGGAGTTGGATTTCGGGTTCGGAAACGCTCCTGCATTAATCCTAGGCTCTTCCCTACTGGCGGGCTGTGTACCGGACTTTCCATTCAACATCAATCTTGTTTTGACCGAGCGTGTCCAGGTAAGAAAACTGTATCTCTGAGTGACTGTGCGCCTCTGTCTGTCTGTCTGTCTGTCTGTTTGGCTGGCTGGCTGGCTGGCTGGCTGTCTGGCTGGCGTACCGTCCATTTATCTGCCTGCTCGTCGTGGTCCGTGATACTGATGAATTGACATCACGACAAACTTATGTTCTTAGTTAATCACTGGATCAGCCAATTTTAAGATAACAGCAGCACCGAAAAATATCGTAGACTTCAAATATAAGAATAAACAAAATGAAGAACTGATGACGGCGGAAAGGATAGAAAATACTCTGGCCCTGTATTTAACATTTTAAACTGTACAGTAAATGCCGCGCATTACTTGTTTCGAAAAAAAAAAGTGATAGATGATGCTGTGACAACCAGTTACTGCTCGAATTATGGGAGACTAATTGGAAAAAATGAACGAACGTGCGAATGGAAGAGCCGCAGGCACAAGTTTTCCCTTACCGTTAGCTTTATATATCTCTATCTTACAGCATACAGTCAGATGATACCAAGCTCAAGCCTTTCTGGACCACAAGTCCGACTGTTTAACTACAATCCATTGGCACTTTATTCAGGTAATTATAAAAGTGCATGAAACCCCAGAAACATCATCATCAAAAAAAAAAAAAATTAATAAAAAAAAAAGAAACATCATCAGTAAACTGTCCAAGATTTATCATGAGCTCTCAAAGTCCAACAAATTTTAGGAAAATTATGGCAGTACAAACTTTATCACCATTTCAACTGGTATAAACGCATATTTAGGTAGGATTGGTCAGAATAAGTTAACAATTGAACTGGGTAATAAAATTCAACAGATACGATCTAATGTTTTTCGAGAAAAAGGTAGGTTAATATTGTCATGCAAAATGGGATCAATTATTTTCAAAAGTTCTTTAACTTGGCATTTAGTATATATCTTTAGTTTATCCGAGTTAAAATTTGTATTTATCATCTGATCAGTAACAACTTTACTTTCAACAATCCAGGATTTCACTTTCCTCGAATTCCCAGTTTACATGGTGCTACTGAAACTGCTCTCGCTCGTGCACTGGCTGTAGGTAAGGAAACAATCAAGAGTGCTTTGATCAATGTAAAAGTCTTAGTAAATCCCAGGTTGGATGTTATCAATCACCCGTGTTGGCTGCCAGTGTACAGGTGCATAAGATATGTTAGCTTTACATTGGTGTCAGTTGAATTGTATTGCTATAAGGGAGGCAGTGATTAAAGACTTTTTTTCCACTTCGATATAGACGGGGGATACAGTGACTGGTCAGAGTGGGGTACCTGTGACAGATCGTGTGGAGGAGGTGCACAGGTACGGACTAGAATCTGTAACAAGCCCATTCCCTTTGGGGGCGGAAAGATGTGTCATTCATTAGGTCCAGCCATTCAAGTTCGACGCTGTAATCGTCATGGCTGCCCAGGTACGGTCTTGTGTGATTTTAGTATAAACGATATAAAACTCAGATAATCCAGACAAAATTTAATATGTTGGGGTGAGGATCAATACACCTCACATTACATAGACAATTAGAAATAAGAAATCAAACTCTTCAGTCGGCTACTAATCTAGAAGTTACCTTCAGCAAAGATTGAAACAAAATCAAAACTTGCGATAGCAAGGAATACTTTTAACGGGCCACAAAATTTGAGAAAGCTAAGTTCTCCAGCAACGAACTTAGCACGGATAGAAGACTTTTGGAGAAACTGCATTCCAATTTAAGTTGAGTGGGATCAGTAGTCATGAATGCTCGTTTTCGTGGATGCGGCCACTGGCGGCCATTTATCCTGAATGAAAAGGGCGGGAAAAATGTAAGTCGCAAAAGCAGTAACATTTAACGCTGGAGTTTTACTTACCTTCAGTCGTAGACAGTGATGTTTTGCGATATCCCAGTCAGCTGGTGATTTCGTGGTAGATGTCTTTCGTTTCCAGAAGGAATGAAGCAGATAAATTGGAAATGAAGCTCAAAATTACGCCCTACCTTGAAACAAGGTCTAGTCGACATGGTCGTGGACGTTGTCTAGTCAACTGACTCGACGCATGCGCTCCACGTTCTCTCGTACCAATCCGTAACGACCATGGGTGACGAAAGAGTCGAAATGTTTACTTTATCTCACTTCACATAAGTTAGCCTGTTAGATTGCCTTCAGAAGTGTGTGACTGTGTTTATACTTGTTGTTTTCCACAGTTGATGGAGGATATAGTCCATGGAGCGGGTTTGGTCCTTGTTCAAAAACATGTGGCAGCGGACGCTTTCAACGCCGCATGCGAACTTGTACAAATCCTGTACCAATGAACGGCGGGAAGCCATGTTTTGGACAACCTGTCCAAACTAGAGCCTGCAGCATACGGAGCTGCCCAGGTACTCTAAAGTGTAGACAGATTCTGGCACGACTCGACCCCCCATTAGCAGGGTTTTTTCCGATTTTTTGGGGGGACTAAATAGTGTACTGTGACTCAGATTTTGTAGTCTGTCAACAGATTCCCTGGGCTGGTTGCTCTTATCGCCACTTTTCCGTCTTATACCCTCGTGGGATATAGTCGCTGTCTTAGCTATAGGATACGTCATTCACTCTGTACAAATCTCTACAAAGGATGATGATTGGCTACCTGCGAATTGTTGAGGCAACCCGTGTCGGGGGAGTGGGCGGTGCAATGGCCTAGCATCCCATATTGGGGGAGTCACTATAATCCATGTCATAATTTTTAGGAAAGTTTATTTTTTGCTGCTTACAGAATGCGCAACGGTGCCGGCACTTAGAGTCATCTGGCTTATCCGGTTCATGGGATTATAACGGACTAATTTCTCATCTGTTGTCTTATAACACAGTAGATGCGGGGAGACAACTGGATCATTTCTGACTGTATATATTCTTGAAACTTGAAGTACTTATCTGATTCATTCAATTGTTTATTTTACGTAGTTGATGGAAGATACGGTATGTGGTCACCATGGTTACCTTGTGATGCAGATTGTGGTGGAGGGATTCAAGAGAGAAACCGCTTTTGTAATAACCCGGCTCCACAGATAGGCGGAAAAGACTGTGCCATGCTGGGCTCTGACAAACAGACACGCCTGTGCAACCTGTTCCCTTGCAATGTTAATTTTCAGTGATACAGCCGCCATTATTTGGAATTTCAGGTGAAGCACCGAGTCACCAAGTCACCCGTGAAATCGATCACATTACGTCTACAAAGAACTCCATTGGCTGGCCAAAACCAATATTAATTCATCATCATCATCATCATTATTATCGCCATTCATCGCTGGCCATCCAACATGTACAAAAGCTGATCAATATACACTGACGATGATCAAAACGAAGGCATTCATGCAATGTCATAATAACCCTGTTGTTCGGCAATAAAAATACGAAAAGTTAATAAAGAAAGAATTAGTTCCATTGTCCTGGCAGTTAATGCATGCATTGTAAAACAGGAAGCTTGCCGTCAGCTCGACTTTCAAATTAATTATTGTTACCTAGCAACAATACTGACTATGAACAAAAAATTGCAGGTTCTTTCAAGATTGACTTTACATGCTGGTCCAATTCGAATTATTCTTGTTTAATCATTCAGCCATAGCTAATATGATGCTGCAGACCAGAAAGTTATTCATTGCCTCTTTTTCGGAGCGTATGATCAGAAACTTCAGAGCACTTTCAAACACACAGAAAAATCTCGTTATTGGTTTACATGTGAACAGTCGCCTGAACATGTCAGGAATGTTAGTATTAATTACCGTTTTGAAGCATTAATATGTAGTCACTCCATTAGTAACTTCAATGCCCGTTATACATGTCTTCAGTTTAAAATACATATATATTTGCGAACAACTGAATATGTTCTTCGTGAGCGGAAAATTCGTCACAGTCGGGATTCACTGTATGGGCGCTGAAAAACTGCTTATCATACAAGTACGAAAATTTTTTTGACAAAGTATGTCAACTTCAATCAGGTTCAACTGATGAGTCAAGTAAGAAATTACCAGAAGAGTTACTAGACTGTGAGCATTGACAACCAATGTAGGGAAGAATAAAAAGTCTGTTATGACGTAGCGAGAAGTTCGCGAGGACAAAGTTGGCAATCATGGTTGCTCTCCATAAAAGAGAGATGGAATGTAGAACGGGGTAGCAGTCTTATGTAATATGTATTATATACACTTCTACGCATTCATTTATTTTTTGCCACTCCACACAAATGGCAAAGTTCCAGCAATTTTCTTAAAATAATAACAACTATAAATTTAACAAAAACTAAGGATTCTGTACACAAAGGAAGACAGGATTGATCAGTTCAAGCGTTTGAGTTCAAGCTCAGGTGTCAAATCACTATCATTAGGCTGATTAGCACTCCGTGGCGTCCGTTTAGTCTAATCAACACTCCGATTGGCTTAATAAGCATTCCAGTTGCCCCGAGAATGGCAAGCTTTCATTTGGGTGTAAGAGTAGAGCCATATACATGTATTTATCTTTACACTACATATAGTGTACAAATTGTTTCGTTCTCCATTTTAGAGGTGTGATTGCTTCAAACAAGGCCACCACACAAAATTCTGTGTAAATTGACAAATGAAAGTCTGAGGTAGAAACAAGAGACTTTCAATTAATTATCAATCTAAGCAAGCTGCACGCTGCAGGAGCAGTCAAGATGAAGGTGCAGACTCTTCCTGGGATATTGCAATAATTAAATAGTTTTATCAAGAACTGGACTTGAAACTCAAACTCATGAAAGGAAAGAGAGGTAAAGAACTGCAGTTTCGACTGTGCTCTGTTTTGGTAGGGTACATGGACAACATGTAAAACAGGTTTAGAGGTTAAATCTTCGGTATTCGACCCAAGAGGTAAATAAGTGTCCATATTTTACCACAGTTCGTAGACTGTGTCATTGATAGAGTTCTAAAATCTGACTTAGACATGTATATATTAGCAGAATTTTTTCCTCCCAGATTTCTTTCTGTCCTTTTTGACTTTTATAACTCCTGATTGTTCATTGGCCTTTGCTTGTTGTTCTTTCTTCTGCCGTAAAACCATGCGAGTTATTGCATTGAACACCTGGAAAAAAACAAGCATTAAGCAGTCAGTATAATAAAATGGTTGACTCTTTCAAGAAATAGTCACTTAAGGCGTTCCTAATTATGACTGACTGGTGAAAGACTGTCCAACTGGCTTACCAAATAAGTAGTTGACTGTTGTTGCTGTTATTATTGTTGACTGAAGGATCGACTGACTGACAGACAAACAGACAGACAGACAGACTGACTGACTGACTCA
>Ga0126339_10001055_pt1 | contig 17651 bp, 13 predicted proteins | sample OrbTmetagenome_2_FD_92532 | JGI IMG/M metagenome (GOLD analysis project Ga0126339, IMG submission 92532) | Coral microbial communities from Petempiche,Puerto Morelos, Mexico - Orbicella T R C metagenome | ecosystem: Host-associated > Invertebrates > Cnidaria > Coral | place: Petempiche,Puerto...
GGGCCGTATGAACGTACTAACTCCATATGGAAGGGAATTGAAGAACGTAAGGGCCGTATGAACGTACTAACTCCATATGAAAGGGAATTGAAGAACGTAAGGGCCGTACGAACGTACTAACTCCATATGGAAGGGAATTGAAGAACGTAAGGGCCGTAGGAACGTACTAACTCCATATGAAAGGGAATTGAAGAACGTAAGGTCCGTACGAACGTACTAACTCCATATGGAAGGGAATTGAAGAACGTAAGGGCCGTAGGAACGTACTAACTCCATATGAAAGGGAATTGAAGAACGTAAGGGTCGTACGAACGTACTAACTCCATATGAAAGGGAATTGAAGAACGTAAGGGCCGTACGAACGTACTAACTCCATATGGAAGGGAAGTGACGAACGTAAGGGCCGTACGAACGTACTAACTCCATATGAAAGAGAATTGAAGAACGTAAGGGCCGTGGGTTTAAAGCTATTTACTGCGCTTATAGTGTCATTAGTTACAGTGTACATCTTGCATGTTTACTAATGGACGGCCAAACTGAATCCCGAATCGGGTAAACCTTGACTCCAGATACAACCGTTCAAAGACTACAAAATTCGCCGAAGATCGTTCTTTTCAAAAGAATGCTTCTGATTGCCAATGTAAGGCCTGACTGCAAGCTGATTTTTCCTCAAATAAATTACTCTTTGCTTGAATACTTCAAGTCGCCATACAAGATGCAAGTTGCGTGCAACAATCTACTATTTCCTCACATTTCCCATGTCACCTTTTTCCAGTGGTGATTCGCTTTTCGTTTTTTAAAAAAGCGTCTGAGCCGCTTGAGACAAATATTGCTACAAAACGACAGGACGACTAAATATTTACCGCGTTAACGACAAGTTTGCTTGTATTCCTCGGCATTTGTTTGCGAAAAAAAAACCTCGAGTTGTTCAAATTGTCATTTTCCAAGGTATAAAAAGATATTTTACACTTAGGTGCAATTTTGGTTCCTTCCTTATTGTTCAGTTCGCGCTGAATGTGATGACATCTCACACATGCGCAGACATTATTCAGTTCCCGTAAACTGCGCTAAGTGAAGGTACTTGTCGTAGCAGCATGAGACGTTGATTCCTGAAGACAACTGTTAACGTAATGGATAAACAGACAAAAAAGAGAAAGAATGCGGAATCATTTTCTCTGAAGTCGCTGGAGAAACGCTTTTCGGCGAAACAAGCTTTCCGAGATGAATTGTCTGTCAACATTGCTTTTCTACGGGGGATTGAAATCTCGAGAATGGAGCAAGTGGAAGAAGAGGAAGCATTGATTATTTTATCCTCCAAAATAACCTTTCAGGGAGTGCTTTTCCTGAAGACTGCTATTCATCATGTTCCGAAGACCTTTGTCATGAAGTGCAGTGATTATGGTGGTGCTTCACTTTGTTCTGTGTTGATTTATGAAATGGTGTCTGCAAGTCAAACCTCGCTGTCCTCCCTGTCTAAACAAGAAGTGGACTGTTATGTTAACTTTTTGGAGAGTAGTTGCCCCAATTTTATTGCTTCTAATCCACTGCCCGATGAACAACTCTGGAAAATGAGCGAAGTTGGGAAATACTGCTTTACCAAATTTTTGGCACCTCTAGTGACAAGGTGTTTGCGTTGTGACGGAAACATTACAATGCATAATCCTCCATCAAAAGCAAGTCTTTACCCTGCAAGGCCCAATTCCGGTGACCAAAATTATGCTAGAGTGCAGGCCATGCAAGATGTCGTACGGAATAGCTCGATACACAAACGACTGTGGTTCTCATTATTACCCCAAGGAACTATCACTGGATTTGATCGAGGTTTCAAACACCACTTACGTGAGTGGACAGCTTTACAAGTGGTTACCTTCACTGAGGTAAGAAGCTGAATTTATTTTCTCGCATAATACGACATTAAATAACTCATTAGTGTCACTATTATTTTGTTTTAGCAATCATTCTTGGGTATCATTTAGTGGATTTTCGGAATCTTACAATGAAGTGTATCAAGAGGAAATCAAAAGATACCGGAATACAATGAAAGGTTAGAAACCGTATTTGAAGGTGCTATGTTAACACGAAGAATCTCTTTAGATTTGATTACTTTCTTACATTAAAATGTAAATTTGCCTGTTGTTAGTTTTTGTTTCTGTTAGTGGGTATGTTAATTAAGAAAGCGTCTTTGTAAGGTTTGATGCGATGAATGTGTTCCTGTTTGCTTGGCCATTGTCTAATGAAATCAGGCCGCTCATAAGGGCTGTTCGTACTGCACGTGAGCTGATAAGAAGCGGCGTGCGTATAATTTTGTTGAATGGTTGAAGTCTAACTTTTTTTGAACGGATGAATTCAAATGACTGAAGAAAATTTTCAACCGCATTATGTGGAAAGGTTTAGGAAGCTTTTGTTCGGGTGGACTCGACTCGCTATCATGGCACATTGCAAAAGAGAACATTTCGAACGGCACAAATTTCAGTTTCGATTGCAGTCGTTCAGATTTGCCGTGTCACGGGCGTAGGATATGCTGGCTGATAACCTCAGAACTTCAGATACACTTATGTGCAATTCGGGATTTTGTCTCCACGTGATATGTAAATATTTTAATTGTAAGACTTTTCTATCCGTCTTTTAAGGTTCAACAATAGTACTGTATTTATTTTCAGTATGTTTTTTTATACTCGGAGATACCAGCTCCTTAGAAGTACTCTAAATCCGAGTAAATTAAGAGTAAATCGTATACAATAGTGACAGTTTTCAAGACATGCCGTTATTACTTTAGCGTGATTAAACAAAGTGAGAGCCAATTTGTCGGCGTCATAGCGCGATTCCAAAGCAAGTGCGATAATGTAAGATGTTGCAAAGCGTCCAAAGTTAATTCTAACAGAAATACTCCGTCCTTGAAGGTAGAATTTGTGAAAATGTTCGGCCGGATCCACTCGTAACTGTCAATTGGTTCACACACTCGTGGTATTATTCGAATGACTAAGTTTGTTTGCGAATATCGAGAACCGAATGTTATGATAGCGAAGGGCTAATTACCGGAAGTCTTGAAAAAGGAGCGTGACAGTTTACGTACTGTTTGTAAACAAACTACGTAACGTGCTGGCCTGTTTTCTTCGAGACGCTAACAATACTGTGTTTTGGAAAAAATAGCTCGGGCCGTCAAAACTGCTTTTCGAATTACAGGAACTTCTTCGCGTAAGAGATCACAAGCTTTAACTGCTAGAGAACCTCAGTCCATTTCAAGTTTAATGATTACATATTGCGAGTGGGATTGTATAGTTTTCGCAATGAATTTTATGAAGTTATATTTTAATTGAATTGGGATGTGTGTTATTACCTGTGTCCAGCTTTTTTAACCAAAAATATGATAAAAGTTAATTAAAAAAAAAAAGACTTCCAAACTCAAACGTCTAAATTCCGTCTGAAAATGTTGGGTAGAAATGTAACATTGTTTTTCCTAACAATGCTGTGGTTTAACTTTTGTAGTGTGCGTTGAAAATATTGAAATGGACATTTCCCCTGAAGCTGTTGAAGGATGTTCTGCTGGTGTGTAAATTAACAATCTGTGTATCAGAGGTTTTGTTTTTATTTTTTTCTTTGTTTGTTGAAGGCACTAAAGTTAATTTAAGAAAACTATCTGTTCCACATTTCTGCTAAAAGAAATACCATTAACACCCAAGTACCGGTAGTTTTTGAAAGCTTTAATTCTCAGTTGTACCCGGTGAACAAGAAACATGTTGGTGGGGAGGAGAGAAGGGGGGGTTGGTACACTCTCCATAGCTAATGCACTTTATGTGGAGGGTCTTCTTGTAAGAGGCATCTCTGAGAATTTTTCAGGCTGTAGGTACATAAACGCATAGGGATTTTACAAGCATGAGTTTGCAGGAAACTGTCATTTGTGTTCTTAAAAGATGATTGTAAATATCTTGAACAAACCCACTGAACATAGTAGAATTATAATGGACTGACAGGATGCTACCATGACCACATCGTTTTCTGTTATAAGTACTTTAAAGGAGGAATACCTGATAAACCTTCAAGAGGTCTGGATACCAAGTTTTATATTCTTTCCATCATTTCATAATTGATGCAAGAGCTACGCTGCACTAGATTGTCCAAATAAGACTATTCTCTCCTCTGAGAACATAGTCTTGATGATGATTAGAAATCGCCCTGAGAGATTTTAAGGTTTTTAGACAATTGGTAGTCTGTGTGCACCAAGCTGCCTGAACAAAATTTGAGTTAGGCAACTGCAGTTTTCCATTGTGTCCGAGTGTAAACTGTTGGTATGCCTTTATGTTGCTTTTTTTTTAAAGAAAATGAAAATGCTGGGATCATGGGTGAGCTCTCTGCCAAAACAGCAGCAAAAAGTTATTGGAAGAAAGAACTTGAAGATGAGCTAGATGACCTACATCTACGCGAGGAATGGACTTTTGGCAAAGTCAGTGAAGATCATCAGCACACTGGTAGCGAGGAAGATGCAATGGAATTTGTGGAGAGCAAACGTTCAGAACAATTATACAGCCATAACTGTTCCAAGAAATGCGAGGATAAAGGTTTGTTTTTCATAGTACATGTAGCATGGACTTGTTTTGGTTTCATGAATCTGCAAATATAATGCTAATTTATGTGGTTAATAAAATCCTTCCATACTCTACCCTTTTATTTCAATTTTTTATTCAGCTCACCCACATAGTTGTGAAATTCCATTAACCCCCAGTCATATCTTTCTCCCGTAAGGGCATTATAAAGGATTTGACATACCATCAGTAAGAACAACATTGTTCAATAGTCAGACCATTTTTGCAGGTTGTGGTCAGTTGTATGTGGCGGATGGAAACTGGAAACTTTGTTATGCTCACTGCATGTGGAAAGTGCCTGTGATAGTTCCAGGATTTGGGGAAGCAAAGTATCCAAATATCTGTCCTCTGTCCCCGAAACGTGGTCATGCATTTTGTGAAAAACATTGTCACATAGCAGTAGCAGCAGGATATCCCTCAGAGCTTCGTTTGTTCCTTAAAAAGTGTGGAGTGCCTGATGCTGATAAATTTACCGGTATGCCAGTGCATTCTTAATTAAATCATTGATATGTTTCTTTAGACGATAGTGAGGAATTGAAATTATCAATATCAGTTGTGTTTATCATTATGCTTCAGAGTTGGAGGAAACTGCATCTCAAAACCAGGATGCTTTGGGTCCAGACATAATCAGTGTTGTTGATGACAATTTGAAGACATGTACACAGTCGAGCCAGCCTGGTAAATTGAATGCTTCAAGCTATCAAGGTGATTATAGTTAAGTTATTATTAGCATCACTACTATTATTAATATTATTATTATCATTATCATTATTATTATATTATTGCTGTTGTTGTTGCTATAGCTACTACAACTATTGTCATTATTGGTATACAGGCAATGTAACAGACCTTTAGAATGCACACTGCAAAAGAGAAAACGATTTTAACTAAACGGTTCTCTATTTAACAGGACAATAATATTTAAGTTTATATCATGCTCTAACAAGGTTAAAAATACTAAAGGCAGGTATTAATGCACATTGCTTTTTAATACAACATTGCTTTTTAGGTACAGCAGACTTTTTACAGTCACACCCAGAATTCATTGATTCTGATGAACAAGAGATTCAAGTTGACTGCAACAAAGATACAGGTGGAAGAAGAACACTTCACTGTTGGTCGCGAGGCATTTTTTTCATTGTCAGTGCCGGTGGACACATCGACTACTGGCAGCCCTTATACAGGTATATTTTGAGAAACCGGTGACCAACTACTGCAAACTATGTACTAATACTGTTTATTTTAAAAAAAAATCAATTTGCATACAGATTAATTCCAATAACACTTTGCACTGTCGCCTTTATGATCATCGACTATACTGTTGAACAAACGATTGTCTTTGTCTGTTATTAATGGGCATTTCTGTCCTTTGTCAACTCAATTCCAATAGGATATTCTCTTTTTTAAGATCTAATGGAGATTCCAATATTTGAACTATTAAATATTAATGTTCCAATTCTCTGACGTAACCTCCAGGTCAGAGTCTCCAACACAAGCCTACCTTGTCCGGGCAATATGGCTGTACTGGAAGTTCCAGGCTCTCAAGGATTCTTGACAGTCAACAGCTCACATCTCAAGCACTATGCAGTCGACAATTTTGGCATATGACAATATGTGCCATGTGGATTCTTTAAAGATTTCAAAGAAGGACTTGCCTTTTCCTGCACCATTCAACAAAGTATGGAGCACCATCACGAAAGTGATAGATAGATTACACTTACGAAATCATAAAGACCCCAGGTGTGAGCAGCTCTACAATGCAGAAGATAAGATTCCTTCACAGTTCAACACTATGGCCTGTGAACAAACCTTTGTTTGGGGAAGTCGTTTGAAAAAGATTGTTTGTGCTATGACTAGGCTTCATCAATTTTTTTTTCTCCACCGTTCAGTAAAGCGAAGAAACAAGTACACTGTTTCAAACAAAACACCTGTATTGCCAAAATTGTCGGCACGTTAATATCAAAATCAAGTGAACCTGTGTATAACAACCTTATGGTTGCAAAGATTCGGCCGCCATTTTCCTTTTGAAGAGGATTTTGTTTATTTTGATTCTCGTCTATTTTCCCCTTGATGCTACATCTAAGGGTAAAAAAAATACATCGAATCTCCTTAAAGGACCCTAGTCAGCCATGCCTTTTAAACATGGATTTTTCGTTATTTTGTATTCCAAGCAGAACGGGTTTACACGAAAGAGATTACCATGAAACTGCTAAAGATTATTTAACAGATATCCCGTAACATCACTTGGGGGAATGCAAAGAATTTTCTATTCGTCAAACAGTTTTCAAGGGGAAATGGTGGAAGTTGACTACGGTCCTAATTTTTTTCTTTGCAAATCTGGCACGCGTAGTTTGCGTCGTAGTCTTTGGGCGTAATGCCAGAGCATTTGCTATGTTGCCATTTCTTGCAACTATTGCACTGTAACATGTTGCTCCTTTTGACTGATGGACAGATGTTGCAAACAGGTGTCCCCTTCCTCCTCTTTCCTCTTCCTGAAAAAAAACCATAACCGTTCTTTTAGGATATTCGTTAACTATGGCCGTAGCCAAGAGAAAAAACAAGGGCTCTTTCTGTATGTGTTATCCATTTGAATAAATTCATGGTATATTTGCCAACGCAAAGATGGGGTAGAATCATTCCCTTCTTTTCTCTGAAGGTTATCCCTACCGTTCTAATTCAGATGGCTGATAGTTGGGCACATCAGAAAAATAGGACGACTTATAATAATTGCAGTCTTGTAACAGAAAAGCGTAAATACCTGACTGTGCCGCATCTTCGCTCTGGTCTGATGTTTGTTCGCCTGTTGTGAAAAGGAGCAAGGGTATAAATATTAAAAAATTTTAACTTGTCGTTGGATTCGGTAGGAGGTCGCTCACTCTTGCGGCCAACTTAAACTATGAATTATATTTTATTGTTTGTTAAATATGTCATGAAGCATATTCGATTGACTTACTTGTTTCTGCTGACTGCGAGGATGACTTCCGCTCGGCATCATCGGCGTCCAAGAATCCTGAAAACAAACCGTCGTGTTTTAAAATACGGTCTGACATCAAAAAATTTACGTTTCTTCAAGGACAACAGGAAAGAATACAGGATAACTGGACTTCAATATGTGGGAGTTTTACAACGGATCACTACTAGCTGGTAGCTCCGTTTTTCAAAACACATTTATGGTAAAACACAAGTCAAGAATCCTTTACCCAAAGAATAGGACGACTTAGAATAATCGCAGCCTTGTAAGAGAAAAGCGTAAAGACGTGACTGTTTTTTTATATTTTTGATTTTTTTTGTTATTTATTTGGTGCAGGATCGTTGACTTTTGTTTTGCTGACTAAACGTTTAATTTTTTTCCTCTCAAAAGCACACAGCTCACCTGAATCATTTATAGATTCATCGCTTGGCAGGTCTAAAACAAAACAATGAAATTAATGGTTTAGATGGAAAGTATATTTTTCGTATGTATTTTTTACAGGACGAGAGATTTTTTAGCAGTGAAAAAGGAGGTGTTACTCCTCATATAAGGTGACAGGAGACCCCGTGCATTCCCCGGTAAGAGACACTCACCTTCCGTGATTTTTGCCAGGCTGCTGGTTACGACAGGACCGTCCGGTTGTTTTTCAACCCTTCTCGTCTGTGCCAATTCCATTTGTAGTTGTTCTATTGTTTTCCTAGCAGAAAGAAGTTCTCGCTCACTTCTTTCTCTCTCCTCAAGGACTCTCTCTTTCATTGTCCCAATCTTCTCCTCGTACTCCTGGTGAATTCTCACCTCCCTCTCCCGCATTTTCATTTTAAGTAAAGTGATTTCTTCAGACAGCTTTCGGCAGTCTTCACATGTGTTGTCTGTGTCTGCGCATTCACTATCCTCGTTGTCTTCTTTGTCATCTAGGTCGATGCAAAACCCTTCAAAACACAAAGCAACGATTTAGGTTCTAATGATGATAAACTTCGATTATCCCTAACCCTTAAGATAGTTACTATACATCTAAAAAAGGATACCAAATCTTTTGTATTGAGTTGTTTTAGATTTCAAAACCCTGTGAAATCAGTGGCCGTAGAATGAACAAAGGGGATTATTTTTGCAGATGTCCATTTCCTGTAATTTCCTCCTCTCTTTTTGCACCTGCTTCAAAGCTCTTTTTCAGTTAATCGTCCAGTGAGAGGAACGTGGTCCAAATTTGACATGTGCTAGCTAAGCCTTTTAGGAACGGAAAAATATAGTCAGGCAGATGTTTTCACGAGGAATTTACTTATCTTGCTATATCATGTATACTCACAACTGTCGATGATTTTAAGCTGGTCCTTATTCACAGCTTCTCGAGGAATCTTGATCCATAGCTCTCGGTGTGATTTTCCGAAGCTGCTTCGGAAGTCGTCACTGGCCCCGTTTATGCCAGAACACAAAGTAGAATAATTGGCTGACGAGTACGGGGTCCCTGCCCTTGCCAAAACTCTCGTCAACTCCGCCTTGTGGATGTGCATGGCTGGACCTCCCTGTCTGGCATTGCGCTGGTTAACACTGGGTCTTATCCATTTTTGGACCTTTAAAAAATGTAAGATCAAATATAAACATAATCAGTCAGTCATTATCGAATTAAGCCATTGTCATGCTTTTTTACTGTAAGTTAACGCTCGTGTTACTAAAGGTATTTTACAAATTCGCATTTAGGGTGATTTGCTATAATAAGGTAAACAATGTCAACCTCCTTGTCTAACAATTTTTATTTTTTAGTTCAGAAAACCGTAGATATGGTTTTAATTTATTTCGATTCTTTAGGTGGGAAACATTGCCTCCCTGCCCCCCCCTCCTCCACCCCCCTCCCGCAATTCAAAAAGAATTTTTGTCTCTTCTTCACATCCAAACGTGAGTACTGCACACAAAATACACACACGATTCTGAAGAAAATACTGTGAATATAGGAATACAGTGGAACCCAGCCTTCAACTTCCTTGTATGTGATTTTGTGAGCAGGGTTCGTTGAGTAGGGTCTCGTTGAGTAAGGAAACTCAATTCTACGTGACTTTTTCAGTACCTCTTGGGCATTTGTTTTCCCCACTGCAGATATGAGGTCCGAAAAAAGTTGCTCCAGGGTGGCCATGACTTTGGTTGTGGTGTTGTACTGGGACACGACATATGGCACCAGCTTTTCAGTGACATGTTTGTCAAATTCCTCCAGTGTCATTACCGTTGGGTCGTTAACATTATCAATAAGCTACGATGAAAATTTGTATAGCGTTAATTTCAATTGATTTAATTACATGGTGACTTTGGCTGGGTCGATGCAGCGAACTGCAAAAATTAAGCTCATTCATGGACAAAAGTTGCACACAAAAGTTGCACACAGGAAGAGGCATACTACGGTGTGATCGCTGCGGTGACTGCATTTTTTTCAAACTTGCGAATTGTTTTCGAAGATTAGTGCAACACGAGTGCCTAATACAGTTACAAATAAGTCCCAAAAATATGTTAAATCTTTTGCAAACAGTAAAAACAATTTGTCTGACATGAGGGTCTAATTTTTTGTGAAATTTATTTTGTCAGCCTGCCTCTCCCAAAATATGGTGAGCTTAGAGAGAATGTTAAATGAAACTTCTGTTAAGAAGTGATGAATTAGGAAGGGGGGGATTAGGATAGGGATAAACGAAGAATGATCTATTTTATTTCTTCTGGACTTTCTTATGCAAAAAATCGGGCAAAGTTCGCCTATTTCGTAGGAGTGTAGCAACAATTTTGAGACAGATTCTAGTTTTAGAGCTGAAAGCTATTAAAACAAAGTATCTTGGATCGATGAACCAGATTTCACTCACCTCCTTTGCAAAGTAGCGATAGCAGCTATAAATGCTTGGCAGCCGGCTTGGGAGGCCAACAAGCTTTTCACGGAAGAAAGAAACATGCTGCTGAAGGTCTTCCTCACGCAGATCTCTCCCCATCCTTATGACTGATGGAAGACAAGACGTGTTCGCTCTGTCGAATAATTCCCTCTTCTCTCTCATGAATGCATCGTCAACAGATTTGGTTATCAATTTTTCAAATAGAATCGGCGTCGTGCGCTCAAAGGATCTTTAAAACAAAGGCACAGATCGCTAAATTAATCACTCAGGCATGGACTTTAAATATGGCCTCGGTATGTTCAACGTTGTTCAAGTTGAGTGTAGAATCGCAACTCGTGTTTTCACCGCTTCGCGGCTCTCGTAGAAAAATCAAGAAAAACCTCTGGGACCAGGGAACCATCGTAACTAACTCACACAAGATGTTCTATCACAAGTACTCTCTATTCTACGATAAAGATGCGACCTTAGTAAATTTTAGCTAATTTTAACAAAGAATTTCAGAACACAAACATGTTTATATCACATCACAGGATTTTTTTTTCTTGTTTTATCTAAGAACTCAATGTCAATATGATAACCACAAGCATACCTCATATCCTCATCCAAGGAGAAGTTCACCGTCATAACGAAGGTGGTGAGGGGAACCTCGTTTCCACTCCCTTTGGTCTGTTTCCCGCCACCTTGGAAGGTGGAAACAAGGACTTTTTTTACTGTTTTGGGGTGGGCGGGATCGTCCCAGTACACGGGGAAAGTACTCTTAACAAGCTCGCTGGCGACCGACTCGCCCGAGGACTGAGACACCAGCGTTCCTCCGAGAAGCTTGTGTATCAGTTGCAAGCAAGTTGACTTTCCACCGCCAGTCTCACCAATAGCCATGGGAGCTGGGCAGGAACCTGTATTAGCAGGATGATCACATCAAAGTTACTTTAAAACGCATAGCGTACATGTTTGCAATGCCGTTTTTTTCCTTTCTTGGTGAAAGATGTACTCCTTAGCTACATTTGTGAAATAGGAGACGGGTTCAACAGGCTATTGGAGCACTGCGGGAAAAACAAAGTCGCCTCGATGCAAAGTCGGCAAGTGGGTACATTTTTCCATTTTTAATCGTGACCTCACATGACTTTATTGATATGCGGCGTTCGCCCTCGCTCCTAATCATAGGGTTACATACGGCGTTTCCTTTGTGTAAACTGCAGACTATAGCTACCGCTCCCCAAAACAAATTTTAAGAAAACGGAAATTAACTTTCAATATCTCATTTTTCTTTCATTGATTTGAAAATATGTCATTTTACATGACGTCAGTTGACTCGTTTGATTTGTCATGCAATGTGCTATTAAACGAGCATACTTACCGACGACAGAAAGAACCTTTTGGTAGTGAAAGGCAGACAGCGACCCGGCCAAAAGCATGAAAAATTGCATAAAGTTTGGTCCCATAAAGTCACGGCCAGATTCCATGAACTTAGACCACTCAAATCGTTCTACGGGTATTGAAAATGGCACCGGTGCTACTTTTGTGTATTCCCTTAGTAGGCTCTTCTCGCTTGACGAGAACAGTCCTTGTAAGTACGGTGTCATCAAGATATATGGCTGTTCCTCCACCGGGATAAGTACTCCATGTCTATCCAACTACAAAACAAAAATTATGTGCCGTGAAACCTTCAACGTTTGGTTAAAGATAAGAAATTTGAATGGTAGTAATGGCACAGTTTGGTGATGGGTGAGGTGTTGAGTTTTGAAGTTAATTCGTGAAAATTAACGCTCATTGTTTTTTTTGTGTTGTTGTTGTTGTTTTTTGGAATGTATGCCACTTAAAAACAAATCTCTGTCGACCGGCATGCATTGCGCGCGTCTTCGGAGGTTTCATAAAATTTTGTTTTTGTCGATCGTCTGAGGCATCCATCTGAGTTGTTCTACACTTATGGCCTTTAAAGACAAGATTCATTATCACCTTCACTTTGAGGAGATCATTTGGTCCTAACTTGTTAGTTTTTCACATATCTGAGAAGCTAACGAAAGGCTGGTACGATGTGATTTGGGCCATGGCGACGGCGCAGATTATTTTTTTTACCGTCCGCCGTCTGCCGTCCGCCGTCCACCATCTGCCGTCCGCACCCACGTTTTACAGAGTCCCTTGATAAAGTCGGTTTACTAAATTCAAGGACGTGTTTAGGTAACATTGCTAAGGAAATAAACTGTGTGGTACTCGAAAACGCGAAGTGAAAGTGATTTAAAATAATGGATTTTAGCAAAATCGCGTTATTTAAGTCTCACAAGATATGCGCACCTGAAAATCGCGAAATAAATGTGCTGCGAAAATTTAATGCAATCTTACATCAGTTGTCCACCTAAATTGAAATTTAGGCCAAAAATTCATCAAATCCTTCTGATTTTTCCAACGCTTTTCTCCAGCGACAGAATTAAAACAAAAACAAACGCTCGCAAAGCATTTGGTCGACAGAGGGTCTTAAGAAAAATAAGGTATACCTTCATAGGTCATATTTTGCGAGAAAATTTCTAGTTGGGGGAGAAATAACATTTCTAACTGTTAAAAGTTCGCGAAAAAAGTAAATGATAAATAGCTTAAGATGTTAATCCATAAATATTCCAGATCTTTTTAATTGGTGGCGCGACAGTTGCGTAACAGTGAACTTGACCCCACCCCCAGAGATATTGACAGCATTCAGAAACCTCTGTGGCAAAGGTCTGAAGCGGTAGTCGCATAAATCGCCGCTAGAAAATGTTTTGCTTCGGAGTGCAGTTCGGCCGATTTTTTCTGTTTAGGATTCGTTTCTCTTGAACCTCTATTTTCCAATTACGGCAAAATAATTTCAAGGTGGCTTGACTTATTTTTAGTGAAGAGCCCTCAGGGGTCGGGAACGTGTGTTTCATTTATCGGGGACCGCGTTGACAGTTGTTGTGATGAGGTGCGCCAAGCCTTGAATGCTTTCACAATAGAAAACACAGCCTTTATTTTGGGGAGAGTTTCCTTGCTTCAAGCGAATTAAGAAAGGGATGTACTTGTGACAAATTTTTTACGAAACTTGGCCAAAATGTTCCATGTTTGTGAACACGCCAAAATGTGTGAGACTTTTTTGATATTTTAATCATAGTTTAATGGTATTGCGTAGGTTCCATTATAAGCGACGTTCATAAAAACGATTTTATAATAGTCACCCAAAAAGGCATGGTACGATCAAAAAGAAAACTGTCGAAGTTATTGTCTATGCTTTTGATGGGCCGTAATTAAATTTACTTGACCCTCGTTCATCGACACATCATCCTCAACAACAAACAAAGGCCGTACGCGTAAAAGATATTACTACCCCTAAGTGCAAAATTACCAGGAAGGAAATTTGCCTACCTGGATATTTTCACTGATGACGTAGACATCTCCATCTTGTCTACCCAAGTGGAGAGCTGCCTTCTTTATATTTTGTAGATGCTGCGGACGTTCGAGATACTGGTCCAGCACCTTCATCCAGTATTCGTTTAACTGTTTGTCCGTAACGTCGTTCCAGAACACACCCCCCATGGCCAAAAACGTGCAGTTAATGGCATTGCGCACTGCCTTAGTGTTGCCCATCTCCTCGCAAGTTACGTAACAACGCCTAAGAGAAGAATAATACACTTGGTTTAAAAGGTTATTCAGGTCGTGCAGTCCGAGCTACTGTTAGTCAACACCAAGCATTTCAATGGATAGGTGTGAAGTATTCTTCAAAATAAAAACTAGTACAGAACGCCACACTGAAACCTTTTAGGGTTCTTGTTTCGGGTAAATCTCACGTTCGGTGCTTGTTTTAACAGACATACATACATGGACACGATGAATCACGCTTCTCATGTCACAGTACTTATTATTTTGTCAAATTAGAGATGAAATCCTGGCTTGCGTTAAAAGGTAAGGTGGTAAGGCAGCGTCAAAAACAGCTTCGAAATTTTCTGTTGCCAATAAATGTAATATCTCGAAGTGGATAAAAGTAATCATATCACTCAGAACTCTGCAATAAAGGAATGAGAAATCTTGCCAGTATTTTCTTCAAACTGTAATGCCATTTAAAATTACTTTCACAGTGAGACTTACGTGCCAGTTATTTATCAGATCTTATCTGAGGTTGGTCTTAGTTTTCGAAGAACAGACTTTCTTGTTCCTCTTGGTGTGATGCCATTAGCTCAGTAATTTCATTGACAAGCAACCCCAAATGAAGGTTTTTCAGAAAATGAATAAATAAGCAGTTTAAAAAGCTTTTTTAATACTCACATGGTGATTCCATCGCTGCTCCTGGTAACTTTGAGGAGGTAGCCGTTCATTCTTTGAAATTCTGATGGACATCTAACGAATCCAATCACCTCAAAAAAGAAGTTTGCAACGGACTCGTAATTTTTCTCTCCACGTTTGACGTGGAGAGACCGTTTACCATCTTTTCCGTCTCTAACGGAAAGAGACTTCACAGGAGATCGTTTCGACATGATGGTCCGAGAGAAATGTGTAGTCGTCGCAAAGGTCGCCTGTGTTTTAATACCTGGGTGGGTTGCCATTGATTAGGCGAGAAAATAAGAGCCACCCTGTGTTCCTCGTACGTGACCGTACCTGGCACTGCGTGAACAGTATGGCTGCGTGAGTCGAGTGCGCTTATCAGTGGAAAAAAACTGTACCATGGCAGAAAGAGAAGAGAACATGATTCCGGTAAAAAGAAGCAAAAAATTTAATACAACAATATATGCATGGATGATGACGCAGTTTCATTAGGCAACAGCCCTAAACGATAACTGTTTTCAGCCGCTCTGAACAAACGGAAATGAGACACACCTAGCAACACTGGGCTCAAATGTTTGCCGGTTGTGTAAAATACCTGTCAGCATTAAAAAAAAACTGAACTTTGCCCGATTAACGCATGGAATTCGCGCAAACACAAAGCAAAATAATAAAAAGAACATAAGGCCGACGGGGTTCCACTATAGGCCGTTGACCAAAGTTTCTATTAACTCCTTCGTCCTATTTCTGTAAAACCCGCCTAACGAAGGATTTTTGAACCCAAAACCGGTCGCGAAGCAATTAAAGTGTGGCACTTGTTGAAGAAATGAAGCTCGCAAGTTACGGAGCGCAATGAAACGTGACTTGGGGTTGGACTTTCAACATCGATTCAACGTAGGGTATCAAGATATTTAGCACCTGCTAGCATCCTTGAGGATTCCAAGATTTCTTTTACCTCGCGAAAATCCTGAAAAAAGATTTCAGTTTCATCTGCACAGGTTCGAAATAAGATGTCTGTCCCCAAAATGGATATTTCCTTTACCCAGGGCTTTTCAACCTTTTAACGGGCGTCTTTTTGACAAGGACAATAAAGAGTATGATCGCAGGAAAGGGTAGCTTGTGAACAGGCTCCTGGCGAGGACGGAAAAAACAGAATCGATCAGGGCGGGACACGCTTCATGACACACCTGTTCGCAGGCTAAGGGAAGGGCGTTTTCTGCTATCAACTCTACTAACCTATAATGCGTGCAGGCGGGAATTCGAATAGTTCAATAACTAACCTAGCTATACTAACCTGGCCTCGTATGCAGACGGAGTGTGCATACGAGGCCAGGTTATGGGTCACTTGATAAGTCCAGCCAGGCTGGACTTATCAAGTGACCCAGCTGACAAAGTCAGAGACCATGGGAACACAAGAGGATCGTGGGTCAGGAACTCTTGAAGAGCAATATGTCAGTCGTTTTGTCTAGGGTCGAGCGTTATTTCTTTTCCGATTTTCTTTTTTTACCGTTTGCTGTAGGCTCAACTTCTGCCGCTCAGTTGAGTCCGGTCAACATGTTCCCCACCGATTTGGTTAAATGGCCGCTAACATGATCACACTTCATATCACAAACGTCTTTGCTACATCGAGAAAGATAATTTATGTAGTCTGCTCGATTCAGATATCTTTTTTTTGGTCCCATGGCGAGGGTATATCACAGACCTGATTTATTTTTCATTGCATTACAGAACATTTTTTAAAGGAAGCCTTAAGGTGCGGGATGCTTTGGCCTATGTAATAATGCAATCAACTTTGAATGGCTATCCGCTTAGAAATAAATCCAAACGGAAATGCTAACGTTTAGTTTTGCAGTTGTAATTTCTTCAACAAAAAGATAATAGGGATAACAGAATTTGGTTCGTTTTAATATTTGTAGTTATAGTGACAATGTTGTGTCAAAGTGCCCGGCTCACTTGCTCCGAATGGAAAGGCCTTCCCTGGCTTCATTTCTGACCTTTTTTCTATGTCGCTGTAGTGGTTTAGGTCGTGTTACTACCAAAACGATTTCATGGAGTTTGGCTTCATTGTTTTACCGTGTTATTGACGGGCCGCAATGAGAAATATTCGTTTGCCATCTATCAAATATGAACTATAAGTGAAATCTGGAAGCGATGGGATCTTTTGAAGCAAAATTTTCCTCCGGTAAAGTTGCTGTTTAAAAAAACATCTGTGAGATTTGCGATCTAAATTACCACTCTCCTTCAATAAACTTCCTTGGCGCGATGAAAAACAGCTGAGATTTGCGACATTTACGTGAAAAACAGCCGTGAGATCTGCCAGCTTAAATTTCCACTTGGCCGGCGATGTAGGAAAGAGATGGTTAGGGTCACTATCGAGCATGCTCTTGGTGAAATCTCGAGGGGATGGGCGCTTTTGAAGCAAATGTCTAGGATGCGGATTAAAGAGCGGAGATGAAAGTTGTTGACTTTCTTCTGCTGCTTGGCATGTGTCGTCCATGCTTCACTGTCGTAAAGTAATGTGCTGAATGCCTGATTACACAGGCATTGCATACTGCAGCTGTGGTCTTTGTGGTCAGATTTTGGTTCTGCCATGCGCGAGTGGAAAGTTGGGAGAGGTTTGAAGAAGCCTGCCCGATGCGACTGTTGATTTCACTATCGAGAGAGAAGTTCTCAGTCATGGTGGAGTCGACATACTTGAACTTGAGCACAAATTCAAATTGCTAATCTTTGATAGTGACGACTGGCTGATCCCCTACCCCTTGTGTCATTACCTTAGTCGTTTTTAGACTGATAAGTCCAAAATCATCACATGCTTTGGAGAAGCGGTCTAGCGGACATCGAATGTGTTGTTTAGAGTGATTGGTGAGTGCAGCAGCATTAGTAAAGACCAGACCACGAATTAAGGTCTTGTGGATTTTGGTTCTGGCTTTTAATCTGGACAGGTTGAACAGTTGTCCATCTGACCTGGTGTGCAGGCAGATACCC
>Ga0126339_10001056_pt1 | contig 17639 bp, 9 predicted proteins | sample OrbTmetagenome_2_FD_92532 | JGI IMG/M metagenome (GOLD analysis project Ga0126339, IMG submission 92532) | Coral microbial communities from Petempiche,Puerto Morelos, Mexico - Orbicella T R C metagenome | ecosystem: Host-associated > Invertebrates > Cnidaria > Coral | place: Petempiche,Puerto...
CACAGTAGATTAAGTAAGTAAGTAAGGCCTTGTTTGAAAGTGACAATTACTTGATAACATCTACGGTAAAGTAAGTTCCTGCGACCAAAAAACGAATTAACATCACGTTTCAAAACCAACATTAAGGAAACCACTACTCTGTATGTTAAGTTTAGAGCAAATGGTGATTGACAAAACACTGACCCCTAGTCCATGGACTACCCTAATGGACTACCCTCAAATGGACTACCCTCAAATGGACTACCCCTAAAAAATGCTATTTCAGATGAGTGGTATGTTAAGAAGCTGCGATTATATACTTACACTGCACGGAGGGTGCTTTTCTTTTCACTCTGTATTGCCTTCAGCCGCCATTTTGAATAACTATAGTGAATAAAATTGATCCAATCCAGACAACTCTTTTCCGAAAACGTTTATTTAGAAAATAAAGTTGTTGCTGTTGTTATTGTTGTTGTTGCTGTTGCTAAAGGGACAGTCTCTGGGATGTTGTGGCATAGTGGGCTTAATAGCGACTTAATTGATGATTTGTCCAAGTGTACTGTTTCAAAATTGGTCCATACTCCAGTGACAAAGGAGGAGGAAGCTTCGATACACTACCATATACTGAGTCTTGCAAAAGCACAAAAATTTCCACATAATTATAGTCCAGGCCAGCCAAGAATACTACTGCTTCCACTCCACTCTGAACTTTTGTAGCGTAGTCGTTGGAATTTCTTGCTGTCCCATAGCTTTATCCTCATTCCCATATTTCATTTTGATACACTCAGGAAAAAACCAGAAGACTAGCTGCTTCTGTGCCATAATTTTCGGCACAAAACAAACAAAACAAATCATGAGTAACATCCTGAAGATCATTTTGTCTGTTCGAGAAAGACTGAGCTACTGAATCACATGGGAGCAAGACTGAGTTGTCCACAGAATATTTGACTTCATTTGAGTCTACGCTTTTTGTGTACAGCGGTTGTTTTATTCAGTGTCGTTATTCAAAATGGGGAACTGTTTGATTTCTAGAAGGATTTTCATCTGATGATAAATAACTCATTTTGTGTTCCTTTTCTGTGGTTCACATAGGCATGTGGTTCTTGGTGTGCACCACAATGGAAAATTTGGGACATTGGGACTAAGTAGGAGAGATGACCTGATGTTCAAGCCCCTAAAGTTTAAAGTAGGTTAAAGGACATTATAAGTAGGTGTATTTTCTTTTCATTTGGGAACTAATGGGCTTGGTTAATGTAGTTCATTAATATGCTGAAAATGAACAAAATGCATGTTATTGAAAGTAATGATCATGATCAATATGAGGAAGGTACATTTCCTTTGCTGGTGGCATGAGGACCGCCTTGATCCCATGGAGCTTGTTTTGGTCAGTGTTTGAGTCTGTGGTTTAATAACTAAGGAAAAGTCAAACTCCAAAGCAATGAGCAAGTGCTGGTCACATTGTATGTTCGCAACATACCGCTCCTGTACACAGTGAAGAGAGGTCATGAGTCATGGGTCTTGGCTCGTATCTTTCTCCTCAGTTCAAATACATGATATTTCATATATCCACTTACAAGTATTCTTCACCATGTACAGGTATATTACGAACTCACAACAAGGCCAGCTCCCAGTTGGCTTGATAGCTCAGTTGGTACAGCACTGCACCTGCATCGAAGAGGTCATGGGTTCTGTGAAATCCCATTCCCAAAACACAACAACAGAATTTGAAATGGTCTGCCAGATACTTTTTCAGTTTTTGACCTTTTAACCTGGTCCATACATAGCTCATTATAACCCCCCTTTTTGGCTTGAATGGACATATTTTGTAATGTTAACAAAATCAGGTTTCCATCAAATCATGAAAATGTGTCTTGGGTTTTGACCTTTCAAAATTATCCTCATCCTTATCCTCAGTTGCCATGGTGCCTCGCTATAGAAACTAAGTGCTTAAGGTAGTTTTCTTCTTTCAACAGAGCCTCTGGGAGTTGCTAGAAGATTTTACGAAGTCGTATAACAATTGTACGTAAACTGATGAAAACAATCCATGCAGTCATTCAGACTTTATGTTGTTATCCTATCAACACAAAAAATATGTTAAGCAAGCATGTTTAGACCTAATCATAGCTTTATGGTGCACATTTGCACCTGCATATCAGGCAACAATGGTCTAGCCATGGTTTGTATTTTAGTGAGATACAGTGGAGCCAAAATACCCATGGAGAGACCAAAATTTACAAACCTTATACAGAAAATTCCATTTATAAGCTCTGGGCTTATACAACTTCATAAGGGTTTTGGGTGGGTTTATAAATAGGGGCTGGGGGGTGTGATAAGTGGCGTAAAAACTTTTTCAAAATAACCTGATGAGACTGTCATCCAGCAGTATAAAAAGATGTTGTGTGTTCTTTGGAACAACACTCCCATTCAAGGCACACTTAAGGAAAGGAAGCAGGGAGGTTGTTGTTTGAAGCAAAAAAAGGGGGTTTCATTTTTAAGGTCTGAGTTTGTAAGACACCCAGAAGGTCTGAGTTTTTTGGGTTTGAGTTTTCAAGACATCCAGGAGGTCTGAGAATTTTACGTCTGAGTTTTTGAGACACCCTCTTTATGTATATACTTATTTATAGAAGGGCCTTTTTCAGAGGAGGGGGGCTTATAACCAGAATTTTATGGTTTGCTGGTGAAGTGTATGAAAAGGTACAATAAAGCAGAAGTAAGTATTTATCTGATGATTATCAAGTAGGTGACTTGATATATGAACAATACCAGTCATTTGGCTCAAGAATATTTCTGTAGACATTCTTTTGTCCTAAGACATGATCTGTTGCGAGAAGCTAACAGTTTTCCATAAACAAAGCTCAAAATAAAATAATTGTGAGCTTCAAGGAACTGATAATGTCTAAGTACAAATATGCAAGCATATTTTTGTGCCAATTGGGGTTCTTCCCCTTACCTCTTTTCCACTAAATATCACAATAATTCTATAGGCATTCAAAACATTGCTAGTCAAAAGATTTTTTGCTAATCAATTTAACAATTTCAATTTGGGTCAAAACTGAACAGTCATATGAATCTATAACACACATTTTTAAAACTGCAAGATATCTTCTGATATTCCCCAGGTTTTGGCTACATCATGTGACATGTTTAGACCAATTGCATACAAGAACAAGTATTGATGTATTGCAATGCAGGGTATTGGGCCTGTAGCCAAGGCATCTGATTGGTTGATTACAAATTGGTAATAAGGCAGATCACGTGATATAGTGACAGCAATATATAGCAAATAATGTTATTATTTTGCTCGTTGGTTTCCCACAACATTATGTAATGGTAACTTTTGCTGCCTCCCAAAAGTAGTGAATTAAAATTCGATACCTAGTTTATTTCTTTCAGACCTCCATACTGTGAAGAAAATCAAATTAAGTCTGCCTGTAGTTCATGATATCCACAGCTGTGAGAGAATTCAGTGGAAGGTAAGCCATTTCCTACCAACTTAAAAAGCGGAAAATTATGATTGGCTCCAGAAATAATCCTGTAGAACAAAACTTTTAAAGGAAAGGAACCACCTCAGTAGTGGTGGCAGTAACATCAAATGAGCTCAATGATTTTCATATTCAGGTATAGACAGTATGCCAAAACAAACAGTCAACCACTGGGCATTTATTTTGCCTCTTAATGTTCAAACAAATAGTCTCAATCAAATCAAAATGCAGAACTTTTAACTCAAGTGAAGCAAATTGCCAATCAATACTAGAACTTTGGTAAGCCATGTACAACATTGTAAAGTAATGTGATGGTGGAACAAGCTCGTTTGATTGCAAGAATTATGAATTGAGAGGTGACCAGCAGCCAATATTTGCAAGCTGTACAATCTTTAGTTTTGAAGGACAATATAAATGCTATTATGGTTGTTCGAGAATTTGCCAGAACATTTTCTTTCATTGCATGTGCATGTAATTTCACACCTGCACAGTTCTCTCGATGTCTCTTTGTCTTCTCTCAACGTATGATAATCCAGGAAATCACTACCACACTCAGTGTTCCTCTCACAGTTCCCTTCTGCAATTTGTGTTTCTTTCTCATGACCCAGGCTATTTTTTTTTTGGGGGGGGGGGTAAGGGGGGTAAGGGGGGGGAGGAGTGGATGGCAACCTGATCAAATACTGGGGAGTGAGTCGTGATGGACCAGTATAAATCCTTTACCCCCTTCAAGAAAACGTTAAGTACAATGTTTATGGAAACTTCCAAGTTCTCATGAACATCTACTGATATTGTTACATGTGCATAATGTGTATTAAGGATTACATAACTTAACTATTATACCATCAATATTATTCTTTGTGTATTTTGCAGTACCTAATACTGAGCCCTCTGAAGACAAGTCAACTTGAAATGAAAAGCTTTCTGGATAGGTTTTCAAGAGAGATCAGAATCTCGGTAAGTTAACATTTCGTGGTCTGACTGTCTTTTCGTTTTGGATCATTTTCTGTTAGTAAAGGATAACGAAGTGTTGGATTAGACCACCCCACCAGTGACTATAAAAAACAGAATAAAAATGTACATTAACATACCGTAAACTTTGGAAAGTATCAACTCCCCCAAAAAAGTAATGAACCCCAAAGGCTGCCAATTCTGAGAGTCACGAGGGTCGTTACTATCGGAAGTTTACGGTAATGCATTAGACCATTTCTTCTACAGCCTAAAATAAGCATTTACTGTAGGAAATTCTTTGTTGGTATAATCATGCGTTCATTCGTACGTTTCTCATTCATTTTAGCAGCGGACCTTGAATTTTAAGCATTTTTATTTTTATTTGTATCAAGGAGGAAAATCAATAGGAAATGAGTGGATTTGAAGTGAATAGAAAAGAATGCTTAAAAAAATAATTAGATTAACTAATTTAAATAGATGGACACCAAAATCACTGTTACCTCCTGTAAGTGTTTTCAAGCTCGGGGTAGTCTATTGACTGTTTTTCTTCCTCCTTTGGTTTCATCGCATTACTTAAAAAGCACATGGATACTTTTGGTTTGCAGTATCGTCCGTACTATATCAGCTCACCAAGAAAACCTGACAATCCCACTGGAGGTTCCACGCAACTTTCACCGTAAGTGGAGATATTTTGTTGCTATAGCTCCATTTACAGATTACATCGTGGTCATTGATTAGGTTTGAACTGATATTAAACTATAAAACAGAGATGACAGTACTGTCGCAAAGTGTTAATTTATAGAAACATGAGAAAGTTTGGGAGGACTCCAAACACCTCTGACAATCCCAACTGGCCTATGCCTTGAGTTTCTATGGCATTGTTTGTCTTGTTTATTTCTTTCTCCCAAAAATGCATTTTATGTGTTCTCACAACTATGGAAAGACTGAAAACGTTTCCTTTCAGAGAAAAAGATTTTGTAGATGTATTGGAGGCTGGGTACCATTACACTCACCCTACTCGATTGATTATTTTAAACTACAGAAAGAGAATGTATGTATGAATGGCCTAATGGTTAGTGTGCTCGCCTATGGTTTGAGAGGCTTGGCTGGGGACATTGTTTTGTGTTCTTTCACAAGACACTGCTCTCACATGGTGCCTCTTTCCACCCAAGTGTATAAATGGGTGCCGACAACTGGGGGTCTCATCCAGGGGGGACTGGAAATACTCCTAGTCACTTCATAGGTGAACATAAGCACCGGCCTGATCGGCCACTTGGCTCGTATTCAGACTTCGCCTACCTTTTTACAGGAAGAGAATTTATTTCCTGTGCTTTTTTTTTCACACTAATAGGCGAAAGGACAGGGCCAAACAGTGCAGCCCGCCAAAGACATATCATGTGAGGGTATGACGACGTCTTGACGTGACACCTGTCAATTAATCTTTTAACACAATGTGGTGTTACTAAGATGGGTCCACTCAACAACTCCTTATTTAATGACAGTAGAAATGGGATTCATCCACTTATCACCTGTAGCCTGTCCTGCTTGCACCTCAGTATTGTTCGCAGCGTGTCTTCTGCTGAATCGACATCGCATCGAGGCTATTGCAAAGACACTGAGAACTAATGGACTTCCTTTACTCGAGTGTTGTCAACTGTTGCTGAATTTAGGAGTGTTGGAAGAATTAACCAGGCGTTTAGAGACTTCAAGAAAGGCAAATATTTATTTTTAATCCAACTCTTTGTAATTAAATACCACTAATTTCTTTACAACAAAACAAAATACTATAAATAAATATAAATACAAAACATAACTAATAAATAAATAAACACACAAATCCCCGACCTCGTTCAAACATTTGTTGCTCTTGTACTTTCATTTCTTTACAAGAGAAGAATTCTTCAGATTCTCAGTCAACATTATGTAAGATAGTTTTCACGCAATTTCAGTAATGAATATGTGACAATCAACAGAGGTAAAATTTCCTTTTCTCTGGGTTTAACAACGAAAACAAAACCGCGCTAAAGCACGTTGTCGTTGGTTCTTGGAAGCAGTCTTTTTTACAAGAAATACACAAGAACTAAACATTGATTTTTATAAAATACAAGGTAAACAGTCGGATGAGAATCAAAATTAAATATTTCTGAATATTTACAATTGGAACTTCTAGCCAGCTTATTTTGTTTCTCAGTTGTACTTCCTAAGAAGTGATGACTGCACACGCCTTTGCGGATTACATTAAAAACCCAGTGCTTTCTTGATTGCGACAGTTTCAAGAAATTTGAGGGTAAACTGCAAAACTCCGTGCGCATTCCATCGGACCGAGAATTCTGGATTCAATTTCCTAACATTTCCAGTGGCGCGAATGGAACAGCACCTAGAGTTTCCGGAAAGGAAGAAGACAACCACGCAAAGTATACCGAAATTTTGGAAAACTTTTTTTTTTTACTTTGGCCGCAGAATTTCCGGAATTTTCGGTTAAATGGTTCGCATCTCAGGAAATTTCCTTACCATTTAGCCCCGTTTTGAGAAGTCGGCAATATTTGCGTCGGTAGGAAAACGCCCACAGTAATATATTTCAGACCGATCACACTTCCAGCCAACTACAAACCAATCTACTAATGATGTACTACAAGTTCATTTTTCACAATAGCATAACCTTTGCAAGTTAGCTTCTTTAAACCTAATGCAATAGTTACGTTATGACTCTTCGGCTGGAGAAGGTATTGTAACGGATATTCTCTCCATTTCGACGGGCGATGCAGCCTCGTTCAGAGGTGGAGAATTGGATGGTTCGTCGATTACCTGGGGCGAGCTGAGTTTACGCCTTTGACCCACTGAAGGGGTGGCCGGGGCACTGAGGGGCCGATCTTTATACTCTGCCATGTACTCTGGAGGAGGAGAAGGTTCTCGAGTATTGGACTGCCCTATGGCGGGTAGCTTGGGTTTCATGTATCGTTTTAGATTGCTGTCGCGTGGTACTATGAAGTCCCGGCGAGGTAATGTGACAGAGGCGTCACTGTCCTCGCGTATAACGACATATTGGTTGAAATGAGACCCCGTTGTCTTGAAAGATCGGCGGAATGGATGCATGATTGTGTGGGAGCCTCCACAGTACCTTTGGGAAGGAGGCAGCTCTATCAGATCCACGAGACCTGTCATGGCCATCACCTCATTCTTGAGCTTTTGTGCCTGGTAACCAAGGTCAGCCCCTATGACGGGAGGTTTCTTAGCGATGTTCATCTTTTGATGTTGGCGGATGTGTTCCAGTTCAAAAGTTGTGTAGGGTTTGGAAGACTTCTGCCCTGGCAAACCTTGGATCTTTGGCATGTTGGGTCCAATTCCTCCCGGTTGAACCTCCAACGGGCGGTCACATGATATACAATGAACTTTCTCCGTCTTGTTCCTGAGAAGAAAATAAATGATTAGGTTAAAACAATTTATATTAATTTAAAGATTACAAAGAACGCTCAATCGCTGGCGTTTTCACGTCAACGCCAGCGATTGAGCCCAACACCACATTATCAGTTTGGTTGGATTAACACATAGTGGACGCGACAAGTAAATTTGTTTACCAAATTATTGTACGGAAAAAAACGCCTTAAAGTCCCTTTAAGAAATGGAAAAGTTGAAAATTCCACTTTTGCAAATGTTTACCATAATAACAGGTCGTACTGTCATCTGTACAAGACAATAAACGATGACACTGAACGATTTTACCTCCTAAATCCGGCTGGCTCTCCATCATCAGGTTTCTCCTTCACAGTGGCTCGTACAACTTGCACTTCTCTGATGCGTGATTCCAGCTGATCTCGGAGAGAATCCAGCTCCTGCCTATCGAGTTTGAGATGCAACTTGCTTTGTAATTCTTGCAGTGTTTCTTTCAATGCATCTTCAATACTCATTTGACTCTCCATTTTCTCCAGCGCATCACTAAGACCGCGGTCCAACAGGTTGAAGCTCTCATCAAATTGATTCACGCTCACTTTAGACTCCAGGTCTCCTTTGTCGGCCTGTAAGAAGGGACAAATAAAACACACGTAATGAAATACCGGCGTAATTTGGTAGCTAACCGATTATACGTCCACTAGCAACTTTTGGTTTTCCCTCTGATATCGGCTATCAAACAAGTAACGATAATTGGAACCATGCACCATACGCTGTCCGTCCTTTGGCTTAGAAATTTGCATCTGATAAACAGGCAAGTGCTGAGATGGGAATGGCTAATCCATAGGTGTGAATTGTGTGCGGTCAGCTTCCCAAACCCCTCACCCTATTTATGACAAAAATTTGCAATTTTCTCTACCTTATCTATGACCTGACCAAAACTTCGATACCCTATTTAAGACCTGACCCTTAAATCAATACCATGTTTCAGACCTACCTTGTAATTACTTCCCTAGTTCAGACCGACGTCAAAAGCAAAGTTTATATGCCGCTTTTATTAGGTAGGATAGCTCCTCCTAAAACCATACCCAACTCAAGGCTAAAATTCAAAAACCATACCCTATTTTAGACCAAAATGGCCAAAATCGATACCTTATTTCTGACCAAAACGGCTAAGGACCATACCTTTCGGGGCCGCACTTACTTATATAGCCGACGTAAGGGAGTACCCTCCGGGCGGGAAGGGGCGTCTGACTTACCTTAATACCGATTTCTTGGCTGACATGTTTTTTATCAGCCTTGTTCTGATCCAGCCTGTCAATTGAACCATACAATTCCTCCAGGCTCTTTTCGCGCCTGTTGTACTCGTTCACCAGCTCAGCGGTAGTCTGGACCAGCTTTTCATGTTTAGCCTGCAGTTCAAGCACCATACTATGCACATGATGTACAGCATTGAAACCTTCGGCGTCCTGTAGTGAAAGCAAAGGAATAATTGCACGTGATCTACAACATTGAAGCGTTCGGGGCTGCAGTGAAAAGATAGGAGGAACCCTCATTCGTTGCTGGCCTAGTTGAAAGAACACTCTAGAAAAATGAAGTTTTGACCAGTAAAGTTTGCTTTGTGTACTATATATATATAGATAGTCTGACAGAATACGTCACTCAACACGTACTTTGCCTTATAGCTGACTGATTCTTTGATCGATCGATAAAGCTACCCTAGATCAAAACCCAAATTTCATTTCATTTCCTTGTTGTAACCTCATTAATAAGCTAAATAAATTTTGTAACCTCATTAATAAGCTAAATAAATTTATCTTACCTTACCGTACCTTATCAACATTTTCCTGTTCAGAACCACAGCGAGCGATTGTTTTGAATAAGAATTCATATAATGTTCGGCATCAGCACTATACAGCACTACTACACTTCTAAAATAAAGACAAACAATCAACTGCTCACCTGAGCTTTTCTCGCAGAGCGGAAGGCGGCCAAATCCTTAGCGATCAGCTCAATGGCTCTCTTATTCTTTTCCATTTCTTTTTTAAACTCTTCCTGTGATTGTGCAAAGTTTCTCTTCATGTTATTCATTTGTTCAATACTGAGGCGCAAAGCGTACGCTTGAGCCTCTGGATCGTCGGTGTTCTCCAGCGCTGCCTCAATCTCCTCCATGATCATTTCTTCCATTGCCTCTCTCTCTTCCTCTGAGTCAATAGATTCCTCATCAGAACTGCTTTCCTCTCCTTTCTTCTTGTCCGCCTTTTCTTTCTCGTCCTCTTTTCCCTTTTCCTTCTCCTTTTCTTTACTCTTCTTCTCTTTCTTGCTTTCCTGAGCTGTTTCTCGTGCCTCTATCTCCTCTATAGTCACGCCTTCTTCTCGTGCCTTCTTACGTAACTTCAGATCTTCCATTGTGGTGCGCTTTCTTAGCGGCGCTTTCTCTCCCTGACTGGGAGGCCGCTCCCCTCTCATTGGCAAGCTTATCTTGCGCTTTTCGTCTTTTCTTGAAGGCAGGCGACCGGGTTGTAGCTTGGGCATATCCTGGGACATCCTATCAGGTGGTGGGATAACAGGGACCACCTTCATGGACTGACCCTGGCCTTCAACAGTTCCTGGGCCTTGCTGAGATCCTTCAGTGATGATTCCATCCTGGGGCATGTCCTGGGGCCCCTTGGCCTTGGATCCTTTCCGTTTCTTTTCCTTCTTTGCAGCTTCCCCTTCAGGAACGAGCTCGACTTTATTAAGCTGTTGTTGAACCTGGTCAAGTTGCGCCTTTAACATTCCACCCACCTCATCACCAAAGTCCACCTGATTTACCATGGAGTCAATGATATTCCTGAGACCTTTAATCCCTGTTTCCGCTGCCTCCAACCTGCGGTTAATGTTGATCAACTCTGGGGCTTCAGATAGTCCATCCATTGTCATTCTACGTTCCTTTTTCTTGTCATCTTTCTTTCCGTACACAGAATCACCGCCATATGAACCACTTCTATCTTTGTCTCTCTTCTTCTTTTTGTGGTCTTTCTCGTCACCCTCTTTCTCGTGTTTTGAATGCTTCCCGTCTTTCTCTCTTGTGCTGTCTTTGTCTTTATGTCTTGATTTGTCTTTGTCCTTACGTTTCTTCTTTTCTTCACCGTCCTTGTCATTGCCATCTTGGTCGGTGAGCTCAGACTGCCGTTTCTTTGGTTTGGGTGGCTTTTGAACCATAACGGTGACAGTCTTTTCCTGTCCGTCTTCATCTATTATGGTCTGCGTCACTTCTTCTTCGCTCACGTGACCATCGTCTGCAGACTCGTCTTCGCTTTCTGAGCAAAGAAAAATATTGACAGTCGTGTCAACATCTAGACCGATTAACTTATTTTCATGCACAGAAAAAAAAGTTGGACTGGTTCGATCCTTGTTCGATCGATCCCAATCCTTTTACAAGACGATCGTAACCTCTTCCGTTTATATAATTAGTTCTTTAACACCGTTAAAAATTAACTTTTAGCGAGCCAAAATTGAATCATTTCTTCACGTAACAGTAAAGAATTGGTTCATGCTTAGCGTCCGTATATCGAGTTATGGATCATGGCATGCGGGAAGTTTGGAGGGTACGAAAGAAGCGTAAGAGTTGCTTGAGGCGATAGCCGAGAGCAACTCTAGCTTTTTGAGTGCTCTCCAAACTTCCCAAGTACATCCATAACTCGATATATGCACAGCTAAAAGCATGAACCAATTCTTTTATAACGTGGCGACAACAACTTGGGCGTTAAAACATGTTTTGTTTATGATTGACTACAAAGTTCTCACGATGTACGATGAAGGAAAACAAAGGTCATTAGGATCCTAACACGCCACAATCAGTTGAGTAACAGTTGAACGGAAACGCTTAACCTTGTTTCTAAAATAGTCAATGAAAAATTCGTTTCTTCGAATTAATTATAATGAAAATGTACTAGGCAAACAAAGTCAAAAATACTCAAAGGAAATGTAGACAAACAAGTCAAAATACTCAAGTTTAAGTAAACATCTTAGCTTGGCAAAAGTCAAAGGCTCAAAGTAGGGTTTGGATTGTTCAGAATAATCTTCACATTGGGAAACTTGCACTAAATCCAACGGAAATTTTGCAGCGAAATTGAAACGGCACACGTCATGTTATATACGCACGGCCGTACTGTGCGTATATAGAGATTTCGTTCATGATGGCTCAATAGGAATTAGGTAGGACTAGCGCGCTCGCTATGTTATAACACGACTTTGAAAGCTCGAAAATATGAAGTTAAGATTTTTCCTGCAAATTGTCCATTTTAAACAGGAACTGAGACGATTTCATTTTACTACAATGTGGTACGGTGGCTCTTGGTCGCTCGCCCTGGGAGTTCAACCCAACGTTGTTATGAAGGTGGGCCAAGGTCTATGTGAACACATCACTGACTCGCTGGTCCCATACTACAGCGTAAAAAAAATCATGTGCCCGAGAATGTTCACGTGCGCGACAAGTGCAATCGGTAACATGTGCACGCGCAGCGTTTTAGAAGTAACTTAGTATTGCATTCTTGAAGAGGTGATTATTGTCTAGAATTAAAATAAAAGGAGGCATATCAACTTAAACAAGGTTTTTCATCGATTTTTTAAACTTAACAACGATTCTGCTGCACACTGCATTCAGCCGGGTCTCGCCATTTCCCGCACCTTGCATCAAACCTAATGTCTACGTTGAACATGTAAACTAGCCTGGTTTTAACTTGTAAGTCCAATTCCTAAGTGATGCTTTTCTTGTCACCGGAGAAACTGACGTTTGAACTTATCAGGTGCATTCGGGAATAAGAGAGCAGTTCAGAGTTGAGCTTTAACTCTCTCGGGTGACTTTCAGTTTCAACTCACAAGTCAACGTCTCTTTGCATTTGTGCGACGAACATTCAGTTCCTACTGAGCACCTTAGTTTCGTAGAAATGATAAGGCTGTCTAGATTCCTTGTGGATCCTTTTTTCAGTTGAAGATGGCGACAATTCATGTACACAGTATTTACGTCCGGGGAGACTATGCAAAAGTAGATTAGTTATTTGTGTGATGAGAGTTTGTTTATTTCTCTTTTTCGACTCCTATTACTTTATAACTGGAAATAAAACTCGGGATAAAACTGGAGTTGCCACAGAGAAAAACGTGTTGATCAACAAATACTTGACACATTCTGAACACATAAGACTACGGAGAAACAAACTAAAAAGACTTGAGGACCTTATTTATTTCGAAAACAAACACACAATATAAGTTTTAATTACTGTACCCATCATGCTGTCAATACAAACAAAAGAAATAATTAACCGGCCAGGCAAGCGACTGGAATGCACGATTACGAAAAAGCCATGTTCTTCGCGTTTAACCATACCGTTCTACTTTGAAAACAGACAACTTGGTAGGTAACACTGCAAAGATCTTTATAGTTGTTATATTAAATGCCGTACAACTGAGATAACTGTAATAAGTTATAAGTTCTTAGATCCACTTCAAAATTGCTCGTCAAAGCGACAGCCAAACGTAACATATCCTTGAAAATACCAACCTTCATCTTCTTCGCTGTCCGAAGAATCAACGCTGCTGGAGGCTTCAGATGAAGATCTTATTGACTGTGGGCCTCTGACCTCTGCTTGCTGTGCGTCTATTTCGCCGATACCAAAATGTTCTACAATAGTGTGTAGAAGATTCCGTAAATGAAAGAAATTCACAGGTCCGATTTGCGGACTAATGGCTAGATCCAACAAGTCCGTTAAACCGACTGTCATTTTGATTGCAATGCTCTCAAAGTAATATGTAGTTCATGTGTATGGCCACGAGACCCCGCAAGACAGCAAACAACTAAATGTGCAAACAAACTACTTCAGCCAGCTCCAAGCAACACCAGCTCCCAAGAGACCGACATAGAATAATTGTGTACATAACAAAAGCTCGGCTTAAGTAAAAACAGACTGCTTTCAAAATATGTGACGTAACTTTTTCATATGTAAAAGTTATAATGCCACTTTTGGTGCGTTGCCATGGGAATCGCACGTGGGAAGTAATTATTAAGGTTTTCGCGTGCATGATAGACATTGGAGCCATTGCTAACTACGACAGCAAACAAAAGAGTTCATATCACTGTTTAACACTACAAATAATTAATCTGCCAGTCGAGACAACAATACTTCACACGATTTACAATCTTGCATCGATTTTCAGTTTTATTTGACAAATATAAGGGAAGGCTTACTTGGATGGCAGTATGTTTGCATCTCGTTAAGACTGTGGAAAGGTGTCTACGATAAATTAAGTTAACAGTTTAAGATGGACATTTACTAGCCTCAACCTGCGCGCTTTCCAACTCGAACTGGACAGTTTTAGGGTTTTACTAACTTTGTTAAAAACAAACAGATTATGCTAATTGCAGTTATATTATGTAAACTGGCAGAAACCTCTACTTCACCCAGTTCATCATGTCATGGCGCTATTTCTTGCACCACTGGTAAAACTAACCGGGAATATCTACAACGCTGAACTCCACGTTAAATTGCACTAAATTACTCCACACAACAATAGCTAACCGATAGCGACTCTTGTTCATCATTCACATCATTGACCATCATTGGCGGTGCTTCAGTTTCTGCGTGAACTTAAACACGACCCAGTACACGGGTGGAACTGCTGACAATACAAGATTTACAACTGAAGACGGTGAAGCCAGAAGAAATGGTTTTTTTTTTCTGGTGATGACCATGGAGCAAAATTTGAACCCATATTTAAAAAAAAAGCTAACACCTTTGAATAAATAACTTGACAAAGAGAAGAAAGAGTGCGGAAACCTAAGTAAAGTGGTGATAATTCTTCTGGTATATCAGTGAGAAGTACAGATCTTGCAAGCGACATTGTTTTTCATACGCGGTTTAAAATTATTAGTCGCTTATGAAACGTAGTACACGGAAAAGAACAGAATACTTTTGGCAGGTAAACAGGACTCGGGTCCACTGTCCTACAGACCATCATTCCAGGCTCGGCCGGCAGTAATAACTAAGTAAATGAGAGGGTAACTGATGTTTTCTCCCGGGGCAGCCCTGGCCTCTCCTCAGGGGCGTCTCACACTTCCACCGCTCACTGGACACACTAATGCAGACTGATTATGGCTGTCCATAGTTATGACTAATGCTCAAATCAGTGCACAGCTGTATTACTAGGACTGCAGTAAATTAATAATGGGCCATATCGAATTCGCAGTGATGCACGGGTGCAGAAGGTTCCTCTCTTTCCATAAGACTTTGAAAGAAATTGCTTCCATGAACATTACGGTGAGCGTCGAAGGATATGATATACTTATTGTCAGTGACAGATAGGTTCATCTCTTGTCCCCTGCCTTTGTCCGCCGACAGTTAAAAGAAATCATTACTGCACCAAATACAAATACACATATTGGTAACGGTTTTAGATGGAAAAAATAGGGGGAACATCTCCCAAGTTATACAACATATCAGCAATGCGTTGGAATACCCTGTGTTTATATATCAACGACTGCCTCAAACAAACAGTGAACAAAAACAACACGAATAATCCAACAGCTGGTCTAACCAAATGCATGGTAAAAGAAAACTATATGAATGAATCATAACCTTATTAAAGAGCTCACGGTTTATGGGTTTGTACGGCGCTCAAATAGCACTTTAGTGAAGAAGTCTAGGTTTCTTTCATCGCATCTGGAGTTAAGTCTTCAATCTGCTTATTTCCCTGCAGGCTTTCTTTCTGAATAATTGTTTAGAACATCGCGTTACCAATTGTGAAAGGGAAATCGGTAATCCGGGACCGGTAAATACGCTTGAAACAGTTCAATTTTGTGATAGTAACAGAAGACGTCATGTCTCTTCATAAAACACTGAACGTTTCACAAATTTATCTGCAATTATTTATTTAACCACGTTTTACCGTGATTTAAAAGTTAAAATAGGTTTTTCTCAAGAAAAATACGATCGAAACATTTCTTTAGTTTTACAACTGTAATTATAGAGGGGCCTTTAACGTTTTAGAATCGCAAATTATCAGCTTGAAACGTCTGAGAAAATACAACAACTTCTATAGTTAGTTTTCTTGATAAAGTCCACAAACTTCAACACGCATGCTCGAAAATTACCTGCTTGTAACGTCTAAGAAAGCACAAAAACTTTGAATTAAAATTTCACTCCGCTAAAAACGTTTTTTTCCTTCGAGTAGATGATATAAAATTTCTAAGGAATGCCAGTCTTTTTTATGCCTCCACTCTATCATCTAAGTTCTTATTTTCCACCCTTTCCCCCTTGTCTGGGGTCGCTTGGTGTGATTTTTAGGCCTTTAGGAGTTTTGAAATCTAAGTGTGTAGCTCACTTAGTCATCATGTGCAAAAGTACGCACTTTTCTTTAACCACGTTTTCATAAATCCAGTCATATATATAGAATTTTTGTTTAAAATTGCACACTTTTACAAGGGATAAAACGTTATCCATTGAATTATGTCAGAATGGTAAGAAGGGTGGTAAAAATGGGAGTCACCATTCTTTAGATTATGATGTAAATGAATTGACGACATGGTGATATTACAAAGTTAAATGTTGAGGCGTTTTTTTTTTGGACGGTGCGTTAATGAAAGATCAGGTCCTTAACACAACTGTAATACACGCCTCCGCTTCTAGCATTAGTTTTTTTTATCGTAAAGTTCAGAAAATTCAACGCGTATGTTCTACTTTGTTTGACCAAATCTCCGAACAGCACCCCTCTATGGACTTGACTACAGTCTTTGTTAGTAGATCTATATCACGAGTCACGTGTAAGTCAAATGCAGGTCACGGAGTTCTTTCACGTGCTGCCCGTCATGGGCTTGGGTTCCTTGGGTTTTACCAGAAGTTTATTCCTGCATTGTAAACTTCTGGTTTAACCAAATCCCTTGAATAATCAACGCTGGTTATACCCGAGGCAACGTAACTAGTTAAAGATTCTGCTCTCAACTTAAATATCTCACTGACTTCCCGCTCGATCCCGCCCTCCATCGTTACACGGGTGGTACAACCGCCTTATACGATCAAGGAACTGCCTGCAGAGCCATCCCAACCTTGAACCGGCGAAGGAAAACTTTGTGAGATCACGAATTTGTGATCGTTTGTGATGACTTCCCCTAACCTGTACTTATATCAAAATACAATCTGACAATCTCTTGACTGGAAACCTTAAATACAACCATATACTTGACGATCTTGATGTAATAATATAAACACAAATTCCATTTCGTTGTGTAGTGGAGGAAAGCATTTCCAGCCAGCCATATCGTAAATGCTGGCTGCGCCTAAAAGGGTACGTCTTAGCACTTTGCGTCAGCTACATGAAATGATTGGTTCACTGTATTGTCTATGTCCTTTGTGATTGGCTAGAGTGATTACTTTGGTTTTACGGCACTCAGTTTTAAACCGCTCTATCAATCAATTATTAAATTAAATAGGTGTAGATAATTTACCAATATTCTAATATTTCACTTCAACTTGACATAATTTTATAATCTACAGACATTTCTTGCTTTTGACGGGGTAAAGGCACCAGTAGTGGCGTATGTTTATTATGAACATAATTCAGTCGTTGAGCCATCCAGGATATCTTTCCGGCACTTCTGAAAAGGATCTCTCCCCACTCTAACCCAGGGATTCTAATAATAAGGTGTCGGATTACTTTCCCTGGGATGGGCTAAGTTCAAGTAGCTTATCTGTTTTTTTTTTTTAATATATAAGTAATATAATATAATATAATATAATATAATATAATATAATATAATATAATATAATATAATATAATATAATATAATATAATATAATATAATATAATATA
>Ga0126339_10001057_pt1 | contig 17631 bp, 8 predicted proteins | sample OrbTmetagenome_2_FD_92532 | JGI IMG/M metagenome (GOLD analysis project Ga0126339, IMG submission 92532) | Coral microbial communities from Petempiche,Puerto Morelos, Mexico - Orbicella T R C metagenome | ecosystem: Host-associated > Invertebrates > Cnidaria > Coral | place: Petempiche,Puerto...
GATGGCCATTGCTATAGCTTTGCCTGGATTTAACGATCTTGGACGTTCGGTGACCCCTACTTTTCTTTCCAGAAACAGATTTTATTTACAATTATCTCCACATTGTCCAAAAATGAACAAAAAGATCAATGTGGGAAGTTAAAAAAAAATCAAGATTTCTTTCCACGGGACATTGAATCCTGTCATCTTGCGGCTGCAAGGCGCGTGAAACTATAGTCGCTAAATGCGAACTTGCTCTTTAAGGAACCTCACCAGTTGACTAAATTTACTTAATAGGTGCAGTTAAAGACCCTTAAACAATATTTGGCAGAGAACATTTCACTTCAAAGGTCTAATTGCAATATTTTTGGGCTTACAGACACTGGCCTTATTCGGTAACGAAGCCCGATTCTTCAGATCTAGGGTATTCTTCCGGGCATGTTCTCTCCAAAACGAAGTCGGTGACCCCCCATTTTTTTACATTTCTGACATAACTAACTCATCATCTTACAGTGGTAAAAGTGTCAGAAAAAAATCAATGTTGGAAAATTTTCGCGCGAACGTCCTTAAACTTTGTAAAACCGAAAGAAACTGTAAAAGAATGAATAGCCAAACAAGCACAAAGCAAACGAAAGCCCAGCCGAACAAAAAGACGACTAAGAGCGCAGACAACATCTGTGCTATGAAACGTCTTTTGAAAAACAAAACATATTAAATGACTTTTCACCACATTTCCCGCCATTTCATCTCAGGTAGTTGCGAGAAAGTCGCTTGGGCTATCCACGCATCGCGCGAGTAACATCCTCGGAAGAACTGGGTGCCATGTTTAAAAATAACTTAAGAGGGATTACCTTGGGTATAAGGCAATAGTAAAACAAGAGTAATCAAAGACATAAGAAAATTAAAGTTATTTATCCCCTTGATTTATACGTTTCTCGGTGATAACACAGAGGTAAAAAACACAAAGAAAATCAGAACAAACCAAAACACAAAGACAGAAAGACTGAAACAAGCCTGCAGCAGGAAAGAGGCGAACCGACCAACAAACAAGCAAACAAAAAAGTAAATTAAAAACAAACAAACAAACAAACATGAGACAGTTTCAGTCTAATTTAAATAGCTTCCCGTTTTAACGAAAGATGTTATTGCGAGACCAGAACACAAGTATGAATTAAAATCGAAGTTAATAATAACAACGAAAAAATAATAAAATAAATAAATTAAAAGCCACTTTTTTTTTCGATATTAGAAATAAGAAATTTTACCAAAGAACTCCAAGATTTTGCAGCTAAGATGGTGAGCACATTAAGAGTGGCTGGTGATACGGTAAGGAACTGTACCTAAAATTGATGAAATTATGACAGGTCGTTCAGGTTGAGCTCTATAGTATAAATATCTTATGAACATGCAAACATGAAAGAAAACAAAGGTCTATTCCAGACACCGAGGTAGAACTTGAATGAGAACAAACTGTTATCTTAGTTTCTACTTGCCTCTTTAGGATCCTGTAAAACACTAATCTATATATCTCTTATTTGCCGGCCGGAAGGTCCGTATTGGGAAAAACTATACGGTACAGTTTTTCCCAATACGAGCCGACCAGGGCCGGCAAATAACGTTTTTATTTTTTTCTCTCTCTACGGTATTGCTTTGAAAGAAACTTTTGTGTTGATTTTTAATTAAAGTGTTTGACATTTCGGGCACAAAAAGCAATACTCTTTGCAAGACTCTGTGTTGAATGTTCACATTTTATGTTGTTTTCCGGTGTAACAAAAAGCTTAAAAAGTTGCCAAAGTTGGATATTTCGGAACGGTCCGTACTCGGGGTCCAGATAGGAAAATCCGGACCGCTGGAGCGCGCGCGATTAGCCAATCAAATTCAAGGATTTAGGATTCCTGACCGCTAAGAAACTGGAGAAAAAAATATATCCAGTTATTACTTATTTCATTTAATTTCTGCAACTTTGTCTCATTTTCGTTCTGCTTGACTACCTTCGCCTGTTTAGCTTTATGTACTTGTTGAACTCTCTAACGTGTTAAAGTCAGGATAAGGAAAATTGTTAAGTATGTGCCACTAGATTTGAATAATTAAGGGAAAAAAGCATACTGTTTGCACGCTTTTGCCAAAGTTGACACAGTACAGCAGGTTTTAAAATGTTTTTATCTTTCAGATTCAAACAGAACTTCTACTTCCAGCAAAAGCGGAAGTCCAAAGCATATTTGGAAAAGGAGGATTATTCAACAGATATGATAAATACAGGTGAATATAAAATTGGAGTTTTTATATGCCGTCGATCTTTCCCGTGAGATTATGAAAATATCCTAATATTCGTCATCCATAAAATTATGCTAGATTTCAGGAATAACTTTTTTGTAATCGTGCATATAAAGATGATAAATATGTATGTATTTTTCAGATGGATAACGTTTCTGTCAATCTCTCTCGCCATTGTTTTTGTTGTCTTGTTAACGTTCCTGTCACTCATATCCGGGGCTCTTGGTGCCAGTCCCTCGGATACACCGAGCACACGCTCGGATATTTCAAACTGCGCGGGAAACTCGCTAATGTGGTAAGAAAAACGTAACTTTAATTACATAATAGTCAGTTACTGTTATTGCATTTCTATCGCCCTGAATCGCTTCTTTTTCGCAGGTTATCAGCTCACGATGAACCTATTTTGTTGAAGTATGGGCGCATTTTGTTTTGGAGAATATCCGAGTGATATTCCCCAATGTTCAAAACTGCTCGTATTGCGAAAAATATTTGAAGAATAATAAAAACAATAACCTACATTTGGCGCGAAAATATGCTCGGGTATTTGCCCGAGGACATTATATGTTCGTCAAAGCTCACAGTGTTCCTCGAGCTACGCCCTCGGAAAACTGTTCTCTTCTTGACACAGATAATGTTCGAGGACAAATATCCCAACATATTTTCGTGCCAAATGGACGTTATTGTTTAGAAATTTACTACACGACCTCTGCAAAATGTTCCCAAGGAAAGTCATATATATTTTGATGCCTTCAGTCCTAACATTCAAGCGGAAGTGCAATTTTTCATTATACAAATGTACTTCCAAAATGTCTTTATTCTTTTTTTCTTTTTTCTTTTTTTTACCTTTAGCGTTGTTGGACTGTATTTCTTCAGTGCTTTCTTCATAAATCTTATTCTCGCTGTCACATTCTTCATCGGAGCAAACTCAACTGTCCTCTGCAAGTCAGCCGCTGATCTGAGCCTGCTGGAAAACGTAAGTAACTAAAATAGTTATGGATCAGCAGTAGGAAGGCTTGACCCTTTAATATCTATTTTGCTAAAGTTAGGTAGCTTATCAAGGTACGAAAATCTTCCATAAAAGATTGTGTGTAGCTATGTTTACGTATTCAGGATCTTCTTTACTGTTAACCAGCGGTCGTAAACACGTTTCTCGGCCGCTGGTCAATGAGAACGAGATTCTGGGCATATGATTTATGGTAGGACGCATTTAGTCGCTTTCCCCTTTACCCCCTTAAATGTTAACCGCAAGCAAACAGCAGTAAATAAATGCTAACCGCAAGCAAACGGCTGTAAATAAAACCAAACTATTTAATATGTCCTACCATGAATTACATCCTAGATTCTGGCTTGAGATTCAACAAGAAAGTTAACAAAAAAATGTGTCCTTACTTTGTTTCAGACTATAGATGATCCTTCAACGCTTGGATATTATCCTGTCTCTAAAGCTGTATTAGGAAACGGAATCATCGACATTCGACTTTCTGATATACTCAGGTAACTGTAAAAATGCTACAAGCAAGGGAAGAGGCTCTAAGGCCCCGTTCACACTAAGCTGGAGGAATTTGAAAACGGAGGTTTCACTCTAAAAACGCATCAAATGTTTTCCGTCCACACCAAACCGCAGGAATTTAACGCAGCAACAACAACAACAAGGCAACAATCACCGATCGATTATTTTGGATTTGTGTTTGAGGAAAACTCGGTCAGGGAAATCACATGCTTATCGTGACGTCATCGTTTTCGAAAAGTTCCGTTTTCAAATTGTTTTCCGTCCACACGAAAACGAAAAGCCTGCGTTTTGAAATTTTTCCGGTTTGAAGAGCGTTTTCGAAAAGCTCCGTTTTCGCGACAGATTAGTGTAGACAGTAGGCCTAACCGTAGTTCGTAGTTCTTTTTTCACCTGCAAATCCTTTTGCAGAGGCAATGGAAATTTTGAATTTTGGCTTGTTGAAGTCTTCATTACTAACCGGTTTAAGTGGCCCCGGGGGTTGGGACACACACATATGAAATGGTCAGGGATGTTCGTCGTAAAATTTGAATTAAACCCCTAAAGGAGACTAATCTGGGTGTGGCTAGAACTTTATTTCACCTTAAGTGAGACCAGAATCTTTGATTTATACCCTTAAGGGAGACGACGAGCATTCAAGACCTTTTGATATAAGGTTCCCCCCAGGGTAAATGACGTAGTCTTAGCTTCAAGACTTACTCAAGATATTTTGTTTTCCATATATGTAAAATTTCACCTCTCTCTCGCAAATTCATGATCTTCCCTTCTCTCCTCGTGGAGAATGGGGCTATCAATCAGTCTCCTCCAAGTAACTCGTTCTTTTTCGGCCACCTCTGCCTCCTTCCATTTCGCACATTACAAGTGAGTAAAACATTAAGAATGACATAAAGAATGTTTGGATGAACGCAACTAAAAACCGGGAAATGGTTTGCAAGATAAGGCTCAAAGAACTAAATAAAACCATGTTTTAAATAATTTCTTTTTCCTGCTTTGATCATATGTTTGATTTACAGGAGATGCAGCCAAACGGAAACACCCTGGGAACTACTGCAACTTGACAGCAAATTCAAGTTTCAAAACATGACAAGTTACAGAGATGTAAGTCTAGTTACAGTGTTTAAGAATTATAAGTCTCGTGTACTTTTACCTTCCGTAATAGTCTTAATCTTGACTCGTATCGGCCAAACAGATCCTTTTTTATATTAGGTTTAGCTTCCTTGGTGTAATACACTTATGCCCTATACACACTAACTAAACTAGTTTAGCTAAACCAAGTTTAAGTGTTTCCAATTTGTCGATTATGCCGCTTTACAGTCATTTTAAGAAGACAAATTTCAAACAACCTTGCTAACATATTTTAATCAAATAGGGTTTTACCGGGTGAAGTAGTAGGGTGTGCAAGGTTTGAGCCACTATCTTTTAACCTTATTTAGTTAAACCACTTTTAAACACTACATGTTTAATATGTTGGTGTGAACAGGGTATTAATCTCGTTCATTTCAAGTTTTAATCCGGTTCTCTCCATTTCAGTTGTATTTCATTCAGAGTTGTCATCCTATTTTGACAGTAAAAGTTTACTATTACTTGGGATACTAAATTGGTCGTGGCTAGTCTTAGCCACAAACAAGACCAGCCACGAACAATGTACCGTCCTATCTTAACACTAGTTAACATGTTATAGACTGCTTTCAAATGAAATCTTCCCCTTTTAATTTCTAAGTACAACCGAGGACGCTTTACGCCTCAAGAAGTTTCCATTGCTCGAGCCATCAAATAACATGTCGTTATTTATTGAACAGGTTTACCATCGTTATGTTTTACCCTTTTCCGTAACAGAAAATACCGCCAATGGATGAGATTCTGGCTGAGATAAACGGCACCATAACAGACGTGGAACTTGTGTCAAATGACACCAGGAAAGCGATTAATGATACTTTTACTTCTGGTGTCCAGGAAATCGAGTTCTTCAAATATTCAATCGAGGTAAAAAGAGACCAGAATTTTAACATAGAACATCGAGAGATTCAATCTGCCTAGTTGTGGTTTTAGATAATTTAAAGAGTTTTGTATATACTTGATTTAAGATTATTAGATTTTTAGATTTTCATCGTAGTTTTTCTGGTTACAGTTTATCGATATTATAGTCTTTAGTACGAACGACCCCACGAGCTTTTTAGCTTTAATTCTCATCGTTAAAATAAAGGCTATCTGTCGACAGATCCTCTATATAAGATCATCAAGAGTGCAAGAATAAAAGGTGGGATGGGGATGGGTGGGTGGGTGTGTGTGTGGGGAGGGCAAAGAAGTATTGAGATTGACATAATTGATTATTAAAGCTTACACCATGGAAATGTAATGAGTGCCGATGGGCTACAATTTCACTGAGGTATAAGACTTTTGCCTTGTGCACTTTCAATACCCTACAGAAAAAATTAAAAGTTTTCGAAAAGTCAGGCAGCAATGACTGTCCATTTTCAATTCAAACTCTCGCTCAGGCTTTTAAAATCATTTGACTACTATTTTAAATTGTTTTGTTTATACAGACAGGGCTACCCCTGACGAAGAACAATTTGTCGTTGACAACTTTTGCGAACGACGTGGGAACAGCGGCTGATAGTCAGGCAAGTAGCACTTTTGGCATATAAGCAAAGAAACAAAGAAACAAACAACAAACAAATAAACAAACGAACAAACAAACAAACAAAAAACAAACAAACAAACAAACGAACGAACAAAAAAGCAAACATACATACAGACAGGCATTCAGACGGGCAGTCAAACAAGGAAAAAAATAAGGAAAAAAGGTTAGAACATGTAGCTGTTTTTAGACAAGACTGAGTCGAATCCGTGATTAGTTTAAATGTCTCGCGCCACCTCTATCAATCAGGAGCAAGAACAAACCAATCGCCGTCGCCTTAGTAACCCCCGTTTTCCCGCGTTTGTCGTCGGCTACGTATCGTTGCTCCGAGTTCTCATTGGTTCCTTGTGTTGGTTAGAAAGTTGGTTGTAATAACTGCTTTAGTTTTGGTTAAGAAGCTCATTAGAAGCCGCTCTATACACAGTAAAAACAGACATTAATCTTAAACAAAAAAGTGTCTTGAACTGATATTCTCGAACCCAAAAATGGGAAAGAAATAAAGGCATCAAAACAGAAGAAAAAGTTTGTCGAATTACATTACAAACTAAACTTTGAACTCTTAAGTTTCCCCTTTCTCAAGTTCCTAGGTTTAAAACTCAACTCATGAATTTTAGTATTTAATGAATTTTAGTATTTTATAATCCATTGTAATTTAATATATTTTCCTTATATTGGTTTCGTTATCGTTTTTCTTATTTTTATTCTGTAAGAGCATTGAGATTTTTTAATGTAATGCGCTAGAAATAAATTATTATTATTATTATATTCGTTCCTGTCGAGTCTATAAAAAAGACTCTTTGCGAACTTGCGAGATATTTGCTCCGAATAACAGCCTCAGCCATCTTGACAAGGTTTTGTTGCAATATATTGAATAGCAATGTTTTTTGTCTCCTTTAGGTGTCTGCAGGAATTGAAGAGAAATTACGTTTGACTAAGGACGCTTTGAATAACTTACATGACGAAACAATTATAATATCACAGCCTCTAGTGGTAAGAAGACAGCTTAATACTTCTGTCTCGTAAAATGTCGTTGTTTCTTTTGTTAAATATTAGTTAATCGTTTCTTATTTTTGTTTCCTTCAGGGTGAACTGGCTGAGAAATCGCAGCTTTTGATGACGAAAAATATGAATGTATTGGTACGGAAGATATTGAAATTTTTGCCTCACTTGGTTCTTCATAAATAAGTGTTTTTTTAACTATACAAAACAAATTACAGAAAAAATTTACAATTTATACGTACACATTACTTACACATGACAGAAGGTACTAAATTTAGTGCAATTTCTCGCTCTGTAGTTATTTTTGTCTTTATTTTTCATCTGTCGAAGAACGAAGCTAACAAGATTGACCTTCTACGTGAAAGGCTGAAAATTATTTTGGAAGGCGATGGCTTAGTTTTGGCCAATGAGGTTTGTATACCGTATGCAATTTTCAAAGTGGTGATTTTCTTTTCTCTCCCCTTTTTCAAACTTTTAAAAGTTTCAGGTAGCCATGGTTGTTGACTGAAAATTGTGTTTGGTGTGCACCAAAAATATGAATCTTAAAACTGCTAGGGTTATTGGATCGGAAATGCTTTTATCAGTTCCCATTCCCTTCCCTATTACCATACTATATCAATGACTAATTCATTATTAGTTCTGAGTATTAGCAACTGCTTTCATTTCTTGTACAATCAGCTTGGGTTTTGTTGTCGTTTGTGGTACATGCATAACTGACGTATAAAACTCTTTTACAGATGTCTAAAGCCAGAATCGTAACCTGGACATTTGTTTGTAAAGATTACCTTGCCATTCTAAAATTTAGCTTTATGCTTCCCATTGCACAAGATTATTCGTAACGTAATGCGGAACGCTGCTCGCCCGTGCGCTTGCTATAATCAAAAGGCAGTTTCAACCTTGTGTGAGTGAAGACGATCAAGAATCACTTATCATGAATGAAACCTTTAGCCTTCACAAAAAGAGCTATTGCTTTGATTTCACTACAGGCAGGAAAAAAGTCCTTGAGTCGTACACTTGGCTGGATGGATCAGTATTTAGAAGACGCTATAAATAAGGTAATAACTTAACTAATTAAGTCTGAATTACCTTGTGATGTGCTAACGAGGGAAAAAGGGCTCATATAGTACTCCCTGAAGAATTGGGTGGAGGTGCGCGGCTGGTTTCCCAAAACCCTTACCCTATTTATGATTTTCCCCACCTTAGTTATGACCTGATCAAAAATTCGATACTCTATTAAGGTGCAATTTTTTCATACTTTGCCACATCATGAAAATGATATTGCCTGACACTTTGAGTTGGTAAAAAGTCAAGGTTGTTCGGACGGTTTTTCAGTATTCTGTAATTTGTCATTCTTCTAAATATATTAGATTAGCTCTGACATATTTTAACAAAACTAGGGTATTTAATAGGAATTGTATGTGCTTACAACTGAGCCAAATTAAAAAAAAAATTCACTGAAGGAAACGCAAGAAAATTCACTGTCAGTGTTGCTTTTCGTGCTCATGTTGACGTCATAAAAATCGAAAAACACTGACGTTTTCCTTTGAGCGCGCGCAGATTACTTGAGCTTTCGTCCTATGCGCACGTGCAATCGTAAAACTATAGGGAGACCTGACCCCTAAATCAAAATCCTGTTTCAGATAATTAGTTTACTAGTTAACACCTATGTTAAATAAAGGCATTGCGAAGGGCTTTTGTTGATGGCCTTATCGATAATGATGAAAACATAGCTTCTGCTAAAAAACATACCAATTCAAGACTACAGTACAAAAGCCATACCCTATTTGAAACCAAAATGGTCAAAAACGACATCCTATTTCTGAACAAAACAGCTTAAAAATCATACCCTTTGGGATCATCTATACCTACATAGCTCATATAAGGGAATACTTCCCCCCCCCCCGGGGGAAACGGAGGAGCAGAAAAAAATATTTGATAAATGGCCTATTTAGCCTACAGCACAATGGAGTGACATGATCTTATAATTTCAAAAACTGAACAGAGCTTCCTACTGAAAGCAGGACGACATCTGTGCTGAATCTGACGCCCTGTTTTTTTACTGGTATTTTTAGCTTCGAAATGACGTAGGAGATTGTCATCCAATCAGGAATGTCTATGACGTATTGATATCTGATGTGTGTGGTATTGCTGTGAGCCTGGTGGTGAGTATAACATCCGTGCGAGTCATAACTGCAAAGAGTGATCTAGATCTAATTACTCCTTACAATCTCACTTCATCAGTAAGCAAACAGGTAAGGAGAATCCCTGGCTTGGGACGCCTAAAGTTGGACCTGAAAAATTCCACGCTAAAAATGTAGCCCTACAAAGATCCGTGTAATTTCTTGTTGCTGATTGTTAACTGGTGCAGAAATTCATTAGCCAGTTTCAACCGCTATAAGACACTACAAGGATCTCTGTAGGAGTTTCGCTATCAAAAAGAAATTTATCGGGTCAAGTCTGTAAAATGGGGGAAGCATCGAGCACGAGAAGTGAGAAGCTCTCTTCACTAAGGTTATAAGGGTAAACGAGATGCGCATTGATATGTCAACCAAGAGAAGACGAAGGGTGAGAGAGTTTATCCTTCACATGGACCTTATTGCAAAGTAATCCCTTTCAAGCTATTTTAAGATCACTCCTGGCTAAGAAATACTAGAAGGACTAGAAATAGCCAATCCTGTGACGTGCATTTCAATCACGTGGACAGCCTAAGCAGCTTTAGACGAATTTTCATCCTCCACGAAAAAATGGTAACTTTATCCGCGGGAGGACTGGATACCATACCTAAATATAGCTTGAGAGGATTAACTTAGAATAAGGCCTATTTTGGAGATTAATTAACTCAGCCTTTCCCTTCATCCACTCCTGTGCCAACTGGATGACGATACTTTGCTGTTAAATAAGGAATTAAAGTGTTCTGGAGATGTTGTGGAGAGTTTTCTACTTACCAGCATTTATGACCTCACCATTGCGTCTTTTCTCCCCAGAATGCCTTGTGGCTGTGCCTCGGTGTCATAGCAATGTTCTCATTAATCACCGTCATCCTTTGCGTGCGTCTTGCAAAACATTTGCGGAGGGCGAAGACTGGGGAAGATATTTATTCTGAGGAAAGTACATCAAACTACGGGGTTCCCCTGAGGATGTTTGACAAATTCCCAAAGTTGAACAAGAAAAAGTTCTCATGGTATGTACGCTTCATTCACAAGAGCATATGTCTTTTCTGGTGGATTGGCAGTTGGCTCTTTATGGTGTGATTGTGCGATCGGAAAAATTCCGCGAAACTGTTTGATGATTTTCGGAAAATGTGATTGACATCTTCCAAATGGAAGAAGGTTTCAGAAAAAAGTAAATGTGCCAGACTAAATGATATTAATGTTGAGACAAGACATTCGCGTGATACTCCTTGGGCCTCTTTTGAATAAGGCACGCGTGATCATTAAACATATAGTATTCAATATTAATGGGAGATCGATCACTTTTTTCTTAGTGACCCCTGAGAAACATCGCACACTCTTCAACGTGATATAGAATTTTCTGGCTGTATGCAGGCTTTGTAGCATGCCTAGAACTGATTGCAATGTCGTTGGTGTGTAGTTTGCTGTTCAGAGTAACGAATGCTCGTGAATAGTGGGGTTAAGATGGTTTCTTGCTGTGCTGGTTATAAAATTAAAACGGATTGGTAAAGATCGGAGCTTTACGTTTAGAAACCTTTTATGTTCCTTTGAAATGAATACTTGATTGGTTATCAGTGCCGTTATAAGTGACGTCACAATAACGGGCTTAATGACGTCACCGGTTTTACGCGCGCGGGAGGAGGAAGCATTATAAAAATAACATACGAAATTAACGAACAGTTCGGCTCTTTGGGGATGTTTTGTTAGATAAATCAGACTATAAATAAATAATTTAAGAGCAAAGAGGTGAATGAGAAAATAAATAAACTAAACAAACAAGAAAATATACAAATGATTTATTATAAAACACGATATGGCAAGTCAAACCCGCAACTAATTGTAGAGACATAGTCGTGCTAAAATTTGTTCATTTTGTTTTGCTAATCCTAAATATAGACAATAAGACAAGAATATAAATCAATGCGTCACTCATTTCAAAAGGTTCCCAAGCATTAGCCTTACGCATTAATTAAGTGGCTTTTCCTTCATCGTTAAAACATAAGGATATAAATCAATAAAATATAAAATACCATCTTTATATTTGTCTAAAATAAACAGGAGAAAACCTTCATCGCCCCCAGACTCTCCTCCAGAATCGACAAGTTGGAGTAAATATTGACGGTAAGTTTGAAAGGAAAATGCGCCGAGTGGTAAAGACTGACATACTGTGGTAGAAATTCAAATATAAACAAATTTAACTTCAGTTAAGCTTGAATTAATACCTCTTTGACGTTTTGGTATATTTTGTTAACAATTATGAGGCGTTTTGGTTAATTTGAAGGCAGTTTTGTTAACGAAATATGGACTAATGCGTTGTTGCGAAGTTCCCTTCGTAAATAACATTCTGCACCTAGATAAAACCAAAATACAGGCGGCATGCTAGCATGCATAGGCTGTCCTTTCAATACTTTTATGCGTAATAAGCGCCCCTGGTGCCGTCACTTTGTTAAAATATTAGATTTGTTTAATCTAGCTTAAAGCAGTAGGTCACGTCATGATTTACGTCACGATTTGCGATTTGATTCTTGAAAAGATTAGCCTAAATTTTTGAAGTCCGTCGTTTGTAATCCCTGTCAATCTTCTCCATCCTTAACCATCTTTGTTCCTGTATGGTTTATTATTTTTGTGGCGTTTTCCTATCTTAGTAAACTACTATTTTCAAGTTTCCTTCAATTTTAAGGTAATTTTGTACATGGCCCAAAATTAACTCAAAATATTGTGACTGAGGTCCTTTAAAAAGAGATCTTGGGCTCCCTTAATTTGTCACAAGAATGGGCCAATAGAATTGTACGTGATTTGCCAGTTGGTGTAATTTTCGTGGATGTTCTTGTTTACATGCTAGGTATGAACTCGAGATGGAAGAACCAGTATTACACCCGGAGACGCAAGTCATCCATCGTGTACCTTTAGCCATAACAAGAAATGCTGTAGTGCCCGTAGTCACCGATATATAACAATAATATTGCGCAGCGTTATGTTGAAAGAGAACAAAGATAGTGGTATATAGAAAGAAACCTCTTTCTTGGTCTTTATCCCTCGCGTTGTTTCGGGTTCCGAACATGAATTGTGCAGGTAGGGATGAGAAAGAAATGCACCTTTTCACCTTTCAACTAACGTCATCTTTTCAAACTTTTTAAATTTATAATACTTTTTTGGAAAAAAGAAATGCGATACAGAACAAACTTGATGTTTCATATCGAAAATAGGTGTTCTTAAAGGATGTTTCAACTTTTAAAATAGCTTAACTGTTAGAATTTCCCAGCACCAATGGAAGCTGAATATTTCTCAGAAAAGTTTAAACTTGACTATGGTAAAGTAGTTAGAATATTTTTGAATATAAAGAGAACAGCAAGAAACAATTATTATCTTCTTGAAAGACTCTGCAAGTTGCAGAGTAATAAGAGCAAGTCTGCGAGGTACCCTGGTATACATAGTTGTTGATTTATTAGCAACAGAGAAAATTCTAACTTGTATGATCATAATTTCAGTTAATGTTAAGTTTAACGGCTTTCAAGTATTTTTGTCAAATGTCAATATAGAATGTTAGTTTTTTTTTTCACCCATGCTCAATCTCACAAATTTCACGAGCAATTACTTTAGTATCTCGATTTAAAACAGTTTTTTTCTTCACTGAAGCATTTATAAGATTTTGTATAGTATATACTTATTCATTAGGATTTCATGTATTTTATATTGCAAAACGTATTAATTATGAAGTTCGTATTATAAAAATTTCGGGAGTGGCAATCTTTCAAATGTTCCAGAAATATGTCTAACCTACTTTATCTTTAGGAAAAAAGTAGAGGGCGGGTATGTGGGCAAACAGTAACTTTGAAAAGACTTAAGCACTACAAAAAAGAACTGAGTCATTTTTCAAACTCAATATTATACTGAAAAGTAGTATATAATGAAATTGTGGTAAAGATATTGAGGAAGGATCGAGTTTAAAACCGATCTGTATCTTTTGTACTACAAGACGTATTAAAATATTATATTTAATAATATTATTATTTTGATTTATCTTGTTTATGCTGATAAATTTTGAAAAGCACACCGATGCCCAGATCTCTCTACGGAACTCGCCTCCAGGAAATCAAGATAGTTTTATTGTCAAGTTTTAGTGAAAACTGCCACATTTTTCTGTTGACACATATCGTGTTGCATAAAGTGGGAATTGAAGTGACTAGGTATATATAACCCGGTTTTGTTAAACAAAAATACAAATTGTCTGATGCAAGAATTATTGAAGAATAGAATATCCCAGGGACCCCTGCTTCGTTTCTAAAGCGCCCTTGTATTTTGTCCCTGAAGAAAAACGGGGGGGTGGGGGTTGGGGGAGGAAGAGAAGGCGAGGCTGGAGTGTGCAAGCGTCCCAGAGGTCTGAGCATATCACTCTCCAACAACAGTTACAGATGAGTAAGATGCAATGCTACGTGTGAAAGACCGGTGATCATTTTTATTGCCATTTGAACTGTTTAACAGCTTTATGGTAATGTATATTACTGAGAGATTCTGCAGGTCCTAAAATGAAGCAGCAAGAGAGTTTGAATCTCGGCGCTGGCTTCGACGAACCCTGGTCGTCCTTGCTCTGACGACAGAGACTGGGTCTTACTCGTCTCCAGTGTCCTTGAGCATTTGGAATCCTGCCAGTGACTTGTCTTCCATGGCGTTTCTGATTGACAGCAAGACACTGGACACGATGGCCAATCCAACAGTGAAGTACATGATACTCATGACAGTAAACATGACCACATGCCACGTGTAACCGTCCGCATCGCGATTGGGCGACGGGTGCAGCGGGACGAAATCTCCAAAGCCAATCGTCGTAAGTGTTATAAACCCGAAGTAAATCCCGTCCAAGTATCTCCAGCCCTCTAGGTAACACCCGAATAAGCCTATAATTAAAACCATCAACACGCTCAAGGCCAGTGTGATGACTGCAGTCTTGATCCCGATTCCTGAAGGTTTCTTTTGAAGGACCCGCTCGTGGCAGCATTTTAGTGCTCTACTGATCCAATCGTTGATGTGCTGCGCCAGAGTTGACAACATAAGCCAGGTCAGTGGTATTCCAACCAAGGCGTACAGGATACAGAATATACGGCCTTCGTCTGTGCAAGGGGTCACGTGACCGTACCCTAGTGATGGAGGAATAGGTCACGTTCGATATTACGATATATCAATATTCTTACAAGCTTCGAGGCTTTCAGGACAAACTTCCATATTTTATTTGGACGGGTGCTTTCTTTATGTCCAAGTCTCCTTTGGGAATTGAGAGACAAAGGAGATTCAACAAATTTGCAATTTTCTCCTGAAAGCCTCGGAGCCATGTCAGAATTTTGATATATCAACCGTGGCCTATTAATTATTATTGTTTCCTGTTTTCCATTTTTTACTGTGTGAACTTACCTTATTAGTGTAATTTTTACTCTTTTTACTAACTTTATATTGTGAAGCGCATTTGAACGTTACTTTATGAAATTTGAGCTATATAAATATATTGTATTATTATTATTATTTTATTATTAATAGCTACAATGATCAACGGGGAAAAGGCAGAGTAAGAAAAACCGTCTCCATGGCAAATTTAATTTTTCTCTTTTTGCCAGAGCAGTAGTACTTAAAATTTTAAAATGTGACATAAAATGTGACTATGAGTCTCGTGAGATCTCATCAAGTTCAAGATGGCTGCCTGTGTTAGATCCGAGTGGTCGCCATCTTGGATTTCAATACCGAGATGCGAAAAGTAACCTTATAGTTTGCCAGAAAGCAAATTCTGTAAAATTCTCTGGTCAATATTAGATAAAGACTGGATTTCATGGCTATTGAACTTGTAAGAGTTTCTCCTAAACATTTCTCTAACTATGTGGAGAATAGTCCCCCCTACATTGATAATGATTTTTTTCAATCTGCTGATTATTAAGTTTGATGATTATGTTTACGTTTTTAATTTTTCCTCTTTTATTCGGGTTAGAAAGCTATGTAATATATCTTAAGTCGACTAAAGGAAGAAATGATATCTTATCTAAGGGAGGATGAAGATTAGGAGAGCTTATCTCCATAGAAGCCTTATTTCTGAGATAATCTCGCTTAAGTTATTTTTAGATTACCCTGAAAGATTCCTGTGGACAGCTCAAGCGCCTTTACACGCATTTTCATCCTTCACAAAAACATCTCCGCAACGGCGTGGTAAGGTTATTCGCAGGAGGACTGGGTTCCATATCTAAAATAGAAAGGCTTTATGGGGGATGTACCTTCTTCATCATCTCTTACTTATCTACTTTCCAGAAAAGCGCCTTAACATTCAGTTCGCTGCGTGTACTTTCGGCTACGAGCCAACATGCAGTGAATAGCAGTGGTCAACGTTTAATAGAGAAACTTTTCCACCTAGCCAGAACATGCGAAAACAAGCCAAAACCTTGACGCACTTTTGAACAATTTCCAAGATTGTTTTGAATTTTGATTCCCACGCAAAGTGGCGTTTATGTAGTCATGAAAAATAATCTTAGCGGGGCTCTCCTTTGCCGAAAATCACCTGGAATGTTCTGAATATAAATAAAAAATTCATTTCCACTCACAATATGAAAAATAAACAGGATGAATCACGTGTGGCTCCACCTTTTTTTTTAGGAAAAAAAAGGTCCTTTATATGCTTAACATGGTTTTAACATTATTTTCCAGTATCGTCCTGTATTTGTTTGATTCTTAAAGAAAAATCGAAGGCAATTGTTTCTGTTGCCTTTTGTTTGTAACTCATTGTTTTTCGTTTAGTCAGTTTATGGAAACGAATCGACTCCTAGCCGATTAAGAAAATTGTGAATTGGCTGGTGCCGACGACACAACAAAGCTTTTGTGAAAAATTTTGTTTATCTGATGAACTCGCTTTGATTGAAAAAATAACCGGGTTGTTGTCTTTTAAGCTACATTTAAAATGTCTATTATTTATTTTTTTTTGTCTTGTTCATCTGTGTCGCTGTACGTTAGTTTAAAGTGATAGAATTGATCTTCTGTTTGAGATGACCGAAAAATGAAAGACACGTTGCCGAAAAACCTCAATAATTAGAAATCAATTAAAATGTAAAATTCTATCCAAAATCTTTTTTCAAATGTCATACAAATTTAAGTGATTTTAGCAAAATATACCAAAAAAAAAATCATTTCACCATGTCTGGAGACAGAAACATACACTATAAAATTTGTACTTTGGTAAATCTCAGGGACCGAATAAAATTAGCTGCCAATGTCAAAAAAATCTGCTCTAAAAATGACCCACTTTTGTTGAGAGAGTTGGTAGATACGACCGGATGAAATAAAGACAGTAGTCTTGATGTAATTTTTGCTGAATTCGGTCGTCAGTTATGAAATATAAATGGACCTCGGGCAATATAATTGCAACTACAACGAGAAGTGTTTTCAATTGAACCAAATATTGGTGATCGAATGAAATGATGAACCTAGTTAGAACTAGAAAGGTGATAAAAATTGGTCTTAAATCTAAATATACCAACAATATATCAAATTTCATATTGACCGGTCGATTCTGGAGATAGATGAACGAAAGCATTGGAACGTTTCTTCAGTGAAAACCATTTGTGAAGCTCGGGCTTAGGGTACCAAATATAAGCAGGTGTATTTTTTCAACTGAAAAAAAAACATGATATTGACAAAAAAAACTTCAATTTTATCATTTGTCAGATGGAAGATTCACTTTATATGATAAATTCATCATTACATATGTCTATGGAAAATCGAAAAGTCGAGAACATTTGAAGCTGTTTTAGTTGGGTAGAATTTTGTGCTTTTCACAGTAATCAAGCCTCTTTATAACTGTAAATATAACATGAAAACACATTTGTCTTTCTTCCAGAATGGGGACGAAAGCACAAAACTTGGAAATATAATATTGTAACAGACGAGTTTTAAAATTCTAAAATGGTTTTGTAAACAGCCGAAATTTAATTGATAGTAGTTTTACTTTAGTGTTTCAGACAAGTCATTTTCCAGTCTGGAATATGAGTCTATTTGGTGAATTGATGATTTATTTTCCCAAGTAATTAGAAAGAAAA
>Ga0126339_10001058_pt1 | contig 17629 bp, 11 predicted proteins | sample OrbTmetagenome_2_FD_92532 | JGI IMG/M metagenome (GOLD analysis project Ga0126339, IMG submission 92532) | Coral microbial communities from Petempiche,Puerto Morelos, Mexico - Orbicella T R C metagenome | ecosystem: Host-associated > Invertebrates > Cnidaria > Coral | place: Petempiche,Puerto...
AATGATCATCGCAGTTAATTTTCCAATTGCTTAAATTGGAAAATTAACTGCGATGATCATTCTTCACTTTCATCTACAACCGCAGTTCATATATGAATTATTTCATATAAACTTCACATCAGTTTGAAACTTGTTGACCAAAGATTTCGAAAAGCACTTTGGAATCCCCGCAATTATCCAGTTATTCAGCTAAAAGTAACAGTAGCTATAGTTCTTGTGCGCACAGTCAATCCACTTTGAAATTTCAAACCATGACTTTAAGTAGTTCGTTGAACCAAGCAGACATGAGTAACACGCTGATAAAGGTGTTCAGGGTTCATTGTGTTAAGTTTGTCGTGAGGCAAAATTGCATATGCTGGAAAAAAAGCTAGAAAAAGGCTGAGAAGAAAAGTAAGTTTCGATCCATGGACGCACGGGTCGAGAAGAATGACGTGCTTCGATCCAGCCACTGACAGAAAATGCAGCCAAGTTCAAACCACTAAAAGATGTTTGAGAACACTTTAAAAACACAGTTCCTTTTGCTTAAAAATTCATTCCAAGTTATCATGCTATCAGATCAACAAATTAAATTTAAGTTTTTGGCTTGAAAATTTCAATATAGCATACACGAAGATCTGGCTTTAGTCTCTGTGAAAACGGCTTTCTAAGAAGAAAAGAAAATGCTTACTCTATGATTTGCCAAATAAAAAACCTTACACGAACAGCTAATAGATTGATCATTATTGGGCTACATGCTTTTTACTTAGATTTTTAAGTGGAAACTTTAGGGTTTTAGTTATAGATATTTATTTAACAGGGGGAACAAAAAACAACCTTTTTTCATAAAAAAATGAAATTTCGAAAGTATAACTTTAACGGACGAAACAGACAACAGTGATACGGCCCGCTGATTTCTCGACAAAATGCTTGGAACGAAACTGTAGCAAATAACACAGGAAGACATAGTTTGTCAACTGCGATTGTCACCAAATTTCAGTTATGCTGCTTGCTGTTCTCCTAAGATCATCAGTGTCGATAAGGAAACGGGCTCCTACACTGACTAATTAATATACTACTTGGGTTTTACAATATTTGTTCAACTGATCTCCCAACCAAACACAATGAGTAGCAGCACACTGATCGAGGTATTTGGTCATATCCTGTTCAGTTTTACACGAGCAGTGACAGAGCACTACAACCCACAGGAACCTGAATACATGGCAGAGTCGTTTGGCTACAGTCCTCTGGAAAGCACTGGCCAAGAATGGTATCGTCACGGAGATCCTGATGAGGAGTGTATTTATCAAGAATACAGCGACAGAGAAGCCACAACTTTAGACTTCATAAGCTCCAGCAGAATTAATGCAAGCCTCACAGACGCAAGTTTGCCAGAGGAGAATGAAGAAACACAGGAAGATCAGCAAAATGAAGATACAGCAATGGCCTGGAAGCGACTCAGACCATCCGCTTTCCGAACGGTTGGTAAATCAATGTACATTGGAGCTTTGATTTCTTTACTAACTGCTACAATCATTGGTTCAGTATACATGTTGATCTCATATTTATGTTTTAAAACTGTAAACAACTGTGAATTTCACCTAAAGAGGTCCATCCCAGTACACGTCCAATGGATGAGATCAATTTCTGACGCAGTCGCTTGTGTTTTTCTATACGCTTCGTTCTTTGTAGTCACCTTATTTCTTTTTCGCCCATATCAGTTAATGAAGGTGAAAGGAAAACTGATCCTAGTTGCTTGCCTTGCATATTTCTTGGACACAAGTTATCGAGTGGTTCTACAAGCCTTGGGAATATCTCATTCCAAGCTTTCTACTTTGCAAAAAATTCCACTTTATGTTTTGTTTTTTATGGGTGTGTGTTGGCAAGCCTATCTTCTAACGAATCACTTCCGTCATCTGCGACAGACAAGAAGAGAGCAGATGGCTTTATTCTTACAAATGACGGCTCCCTGCGGATCTATTGTAATTCTTGCCATTGCTGTGAAATGTATTATTTACCCACTTTATAACAAGCAAAGTACGGAAAGTAAACTGCGCCTGGTAATCGCACTCTTCGCTCCTCTCGTTGGAGTCCTATTTAAAGTGATCTCGCGAATTTTTGTTCAGCGGCTAAGCAGCATTACCCATTCGGGATATGCGTGTGCCTCAATAGCGCCACTGTATTGTTGTTCAGCGATTATGTTCCGAGTGTTGCAAGCCGATCTTGACAATTTACAATCCATGGCTGTTCTTGGATTGATTCACGGCGCCACAGAAGTCATCGAACGAAGCACGATGGTTCTGATTGATCACATTTGTAATATGATCTGCAAAAGAACATCAGCTCCTTGGGGAAGTTTTCGTACTCCTCGCCGTGAGAGGCTAATGGCTGATATTGCTATCATGAGCATGTTGTTTGAATCAACTGCTATAGTGTCTGTTAACGGCGTTTTGTACTTGTATCAATATATATACTTAAAAGACTATTCCCTTTTAGAACTGCTACAGTCTTTTGCTATCACAACTTCAGTTCAACTGGTGATCGAGTGGTTTTTCACCAGCGTCTCTCTAGCGATTGAGACTCGCTATCAGAATATAGCTGTAATGGCTGTTTGGCAAAGAAGATGGAAAAGACACATTTCAGTTGCAGTTGTAGTTACTATTTCGGCAGCCCTCTGGGTTAGCGGAAGCCTTTTAGACTTGGCACATGAGCGTTTTGAAGAGCCTTCACATCAGCCTTGTAAAATACCGTTTGCTTAAAAGTAGAGACTTTGATCTGCAATCTGCTTGAACCAAACAGTGCCACACTGTCGACCCACTAAGATCCATGATTCTGTTTGTGCACTTCCCATACATGGATTGTGAGTTTTTGTGTCATTTATAGTGAAGTAACAACGAATCCGACACCAAACGGCTATTTTTTTTAGACAATTTTCTTAAACAATTTTTTTGAGACAATTTTTTTAAAACAATTTTTTAAGACATTTTTTTTTGAAACAATTTTTTTAAAACAATTTTTTTAAGACAATTTTTTTAATACAATATTTTTAAAAGGTAAACTAGTGAGCAGCACTATGTGAACTGCAGTTGTAAAACTTGTTTATTCTCCGACGCGTTTTGCCTAACTATCGTAGACTTCTTTAGGGAGTTTTACAAACATACATTAAACGCCTGTATTTAGTGGCAACTATTTCGATGGCCACAAACCACAAAGGTTTGGCCGGATTTACGAAAGGGAACAGGGGAAGCTGTGAAATATTTACGCAAGGCGTGATAGAGTTTTGGGGGCAACGGTTTTAGCTAAAATCCAGATCTTGAAGACAAACTCTTTACGTTACGCAAAGAACTACGAAAGAACATTGTGGTTGGCAAACCGCATTGGAGGAACAATCTCACAAAGCAGGAGCGAGAAGAACTTCACGAACTGAAATTCAATCTTAGCATCAGAGTTTTGCCTACAGACAAAATTCTGGGGCCAGCTCTTTTGTCTACGGATTGGGTCCAAGCCGAGACACTTAGACATTTGCATAACGAGCTGTCATATGGTAAAGTCACACAACAGGACTGGTATGATAATCGTCTTAATGTTATTAGCTCTTGCGAAAAGCTTATGTCTATCTATAGTAGATTTATTTTCTCTAACGTAGCTCGCTTTTTGCGTAGTTTCGAACATTTTGTTAGTTCGGCAAAATTTCATATTATCCCTAAGATCCACAAAGACCCGATGATGACCGATGGTGGGTAGGCCTATTGCCGCCTCCCATTCCTATATTATTAGGCCTATAAGTATTTTTGTTGACGAGCTCATTAAGCCTAAAATACGCATGCCTACTGTACTTAGGGACTTGGGTGAGCTTATTCAATTACTAGAGAGCAGGGTATTGCCCAATACGGATTGTTTCCTGGTTACGACGGATGTTGTATCGCTCTATCCTAACGTGGACACCAAGAAGGTATTAGTCGTCCTTGACTCTCTCCTTCGGTAAGCAAGGATTCCTGAGACCCCACTATTGATTCAGCTCGCCAGACTTGTTTTTGAAAACAACTATTTATCTTCTAAATTTAGCCCGGATATGTTTCATCAAGAGTTTGGTATAGCTATGGGCACTCCTTTTGCAGTCACAGTAGCGAACGCTTTTATGTATCATCACGAGAAAGATATTGTAGAGCATTACTCCCAGTATCCGTTATACAAACGGTTTATTGATGACATTTTTGTTATCTGGTGTGGGCCCAAAGATACCCTACTAGAATTTCTAGGCTCTCTTAACAACAAAACCGATCGCCTTAAGCTTACTTATTGCACTAGCGATAGTAGCATTTCTTTTCTGGATCTATTTCTCTATAGAGATAATTTTTCGAGCGTGCTGCAATTTTCAACCTTTCAGAAGCCTCTAAACAAAAACCTGTACATACCCTTCGAGGTGTTTCATCCTCCTAGCAATAAGAAAGCCTTTGTTAAAGGGGAATTAATGAGGTATGCTAGAAACAGTTCTTCCTTTAAAGGAGAACTGAAGGCAAAAATCAAGTATTTTTTTTCTTATGGTTTAGATCTACAATCATGGACAAAAGTCTTGGGACAAATTTACACTTTTGGCGCTTTTGCGCACACGCGGGAGGCGAATACTACTGGTTAACATTGCCCCCCACCCCCCATACAATGTCGAAAACTACTACCTGCAATTTCTTCTGATTTTCAACACTGTGTTGGGTGGGAGGCGGGGGGCGGGGGGTAGTAACGCGTTTTTAAATGGAAAGCAGCGCTTTTAAACTTCAGTAGTAAAACACAGAAAATTCGTAAATTAAGTGTCTCAAGGACTTTTGTCCACGATTGTTTTATATTGATGTTTTAAACTTTTTTTTCATTTCGGCCTTTTTTTGACTTCAAAAAAAAAATAGCTTTTACTGTGATTTTAGGCTATTGGCATTGCGGCTCAGAATGGGTGGGTCAGCGATCACTTTAGTAGTTTATGACGTATGGTATGGGAAACATGTGCGAGAGACTTAAAAACAGAAGCAGAGTTTTGAGCGATGTTGACCTTGTTGGTTAGTGTAGTAAGAAAGATTTGCAACATTGAACATGGAAAGATGCCTTTAAGCAGTCCTCCGACGTGATATCTTTACTAGAATGTTCCAACTTGGACATGGAAGCGTGAATTTTCGCTTTTCGCTTGGACATGGAAGTGTGAGTTATTTTGCGAGCCTCGAGCTGCGAGCCACGAGTCTCTTTTTGCGAACCTCGAAAGATTCCCATCAAAAAGTCGAAAAACGGGCATGAAGGGGGGCTTCCATTATGCCAATATAGATCCAATACGATCAAACAGGGTCAACCAAGAGGAATCGGACTCTTACCATTTTTTATTCCTTTTCCGAATTCCTACATAAGGGAAGAGAAGTAGGGCAGTGAAGAGGTTTGTCAAAAATGTAACGGCAAATTTCGGTCGGACCGGTGTGACCGAAATAAGTGGACCACCTCCAGAAGTGACCTCGAATATTCCGGTCGGAAGAAATTTCCATTTGACTTCCGACTGTCCGAAATTTCAGGAATCTTTGGCATAATGGAACTTTTTGGTACTCGTAGCTGCAAGCTACGAGTGATTGTGAAATAGATTTTTATCGAGAAAACACAGAAAATAGGACGCGTTGTAACACTGGAAGAGAATTAAACAAGGATTTGTCGAGTACAAGTACGTTGTGAGTGTGCGAGTTAAGGTGTACCTCACAAGTTTGGTACAGAGGTAAACTTTTGCTTGATCTTTAATTAGTTTGCAAGGAGTTGTGATTTTTTCAGCACAGTAGATTGTACTGACTCTCACTGGGCCGGGCGGATGGGTTTTATCCCCAAACTTTTGAATTGTTCGAAATAAGCAGTCGTCCAGTATTACAGGAGAACTATTAAAAAAAAAGACAATTAAGAGCCTGGTTTCCCAAGAGACAAAACAACGGACAACTGGGAACCAAAAAATAAATAAATAAATAAATAAATAAATAAATTATGCATCTTTCGTGGCGGAGTTTCTCGATGACAATTACGTAAAATTCGCCTCACTTGAACGTTTCCCTGTTTGTATTTGAATGCTAGTCAATTTTGCATAATCAACATTTTGATACGAAAATTTGCGAAGGAAACTCATTCATAGCTCATTCATCTCATTCATATCTGAAACTTCAAAATCCGTTTTGATACAGATGGAAAAACTACCTGCGCGAAATTTCACGCGCGAAAGAAAATCGAAAACGTTTATTCTTTCTTCTGCCAAGTGTAGCATTTACTGAGTAAAACGTTAACGTTAAATTAAAAACTCAAAAGAAAAAAAAAAAACACAGTGGCTCGCAAAAATACGCTCGCGGCTCGCGGCTCCGGCTCGCAGTGCATTCGCACATTAGTTACACTCGTTCTCGGGTGTCTATACTAGTCTTGTGTCTTTTTAGTTGCATAATTATTCATTGTCAGCTTCTAAAAGCTTCTATAGTTAACGTTGCGACAGTTTTAGGGTTTGACTGAATTACATTTCGAGTAAGTTCAGCGCTTCAATAGACGGAAATCCCATGATTGCAGTTTACATTGTCACTGTCAAATTTTGCAGCTTCTCTTAAACTGTATCATGACAATGTGCCAAACTTGCTCAACTTGAAAGATTTCATTCACCTCGGCTCTAGATCTGACCAAGAAAGCGTTATGTAATCTCTTATACCATCTTAGTGATGAAGAGACAAAATCGACTTAAAGCAACGGAGTACGTTGCCCTAGATTTTGAGAAGGAGCAGTTCTCAAAATTACAGAGGAATTAAACTTATAGTGGCACCAAATAAGTAAGAAAACAGTTGAGTTGAACGTATTATGTTTTATTTGTTAAGGACTGATTGACAGTGTGTAACATCATGATGTCAGTAGCGTTAACTTTAAATTGCCTTCAACATGTGTCTATTTAATCATGCAGAACTAAAACTAGCCAAAAGTAATTTCATTTTCCAGCATCCAAAATAAGATGTAATGCATACAGACTATACTTTATTCCTTGAGCAAAATACAAGGAACAATGAAGAACTTACTAAAGAATAATTTTTTGTGTACGTAATTTACACACTGTACATTAATGTACATGGTTGTATTCAATATTAGGTTTGATTCAAAAGCTAAGAATATCATTTCTTTGCTCTGCATAGAAAAGAAGTGTATTAAAACAAAATTAATGTGGCATTACTCAAAGGTTCTGTTGACATTTCAGTTCATTTTCTTCTTCATGTGGTTCTACATGCACATGCAAATTATGAGGAGGCTCATCATCCGTCATACTTTCCTCTTCTGAAAAGTTGTCTTCATGTTTAACTTTGGGGTTGTCTTGTGCTGCCCCCGATGGTTTCCAGGTCTTGAGTGAGCGGGCTTCTTTAAGCATCTGTTTGCAAACAGGATAGCCCTTTTTAATCTCTTTGTGAACTTGTTGAATGTGATTTGACAGGCGCTTAACCACTGATTTGCATCCTGAAATAGGACACCTCCTGTGGCGGTGATAGTCTTTTGATTTCTTCTCCGTTTTAGCCCCTGATGATTGTTGGACAGGCTTTTCGACATGTTTCGGAAGGAAACTTTTCCTTAGTCCAAATCTAGAAGTGGCCTTCTTTGCCTCTTCCTTGGTCCACTTGTGGGCATCTCTCAAGTGGCGTGGGAGATGAACTACTTTGGACTTACAGCCTTTTAATGGGCAGCTCCGTGGTACTCTTTCTTTTCCCTTTTTTACCTGTACGTGCTTACCGTCTCCACCCTCATTGTCGCTGCTCCAGCCAGCGCTGGTGGGGAACTCCTGGGTGTCAGTATAGAAAAACACAAGCAACTGCAGCAGAAATTGATTTCATCCATTGGACTTTTACTGGAATGGACTTCTTTGGGTAAAATTCGCAGTTGTTTACAGTTTTAAAACATAGATAGTAGATCAACATGTATACTGACCCAATGATGGTGGCAGTTAGCAAAGAGATCAAAGCTCCAATGTACATTCATTTACAGACCGTTCGGATAGCGGATGGTCTGAGTCGCTTCCAAGCCATTGCTCCGTTTTCGTCTTCGTGATCTTCTTGTGATTCGTCGTTTTCCTCTATTGAGCAAGCGTTTACAAGCCTGATTGCCAGGTTGTTAGACTGCGCTCGATAGTCCAAGCTTGTGGCTTCTCCGTCGCTGTATTCTTGATAAATACACTCCTCATCAGGATCTCCGTAACGATACCATTCTTGGCCCGTGCTTTCTAGAGGGCTGTAGGCTTAAGACACTGCCGTGTATTCAAGCTCTTCTGGGTTGTATTGCTGTGAAACTTCTTTTGTTAAACTGAACACGATATGACTAAACACTTCCAAAAGTGTCCTGCTGCTGCTACTCATCGTTAATCGGTGACCAGTATATCAAATACTTTAAACCCTATTAGTGTATTAGTTAGTTAGTGCAGGAACCTAACTCTAAGCGACAGTTAGTAATACTGAGATTCGATGACAAACGTTTTGCAGTGCGTGCTGATTGTTTTCGTGCTCCTGCATATGATAATGAGGGTTTCACCCGCCGGCTAAATTAGCTCGCCTCTGTCATATGCTAATTTAAGAATTATTAGTATGCTGCTTGTTTTTTTGTCACTTAGATAATATATCGAACACGCGAGACAGCCATCGCATTTCAAATATCGGGAACAAATTTAAAATGACGGGTAGTGGAGTTCATCTTAACACATTTAATAGATGAAGTCCGACAAACTTCAAAGAAGCAAACACCGATGACACTATTTATGCTGGAATGTTCGACTGTGTGCCGTCTTTCTGCTCATACACTGAGCTTGAATAACGTGACCTTAACATTTCTATTGGCTAGTTGCCGAGACGACTCGTGACACCAATTTTAGTGGTTTGGTTCCGCGTTCCTGCATATGATAATGAAGGGTTTTACCCGCTAAATCAGTTCGTCTCTGCCACATACTAATTAAAGGACGAAATCCCAATAGTTATTATTCAGCATTGTTATATGGCTGTGCCTCACAAGGACTGGGAACTACCGAATTCACGAATTTGATTGCCTGAAATCGATATTGACCGCGGTCTAGATTTTCCTATCTAGACCGGCATCTAGACCGGTTTCATTTTGGGTTGAAAAAGTAGCAAACTAAAGTACAAAAATGTTAACCGTATTCTTTTATGTTCTTCTCAATCATTTATGGATCGGAAGTGCTAAAAAGCCTGATGACAAAAAAAAAAAAGAGTACAGAGGACGAGCAAATTTCGGCAGTTTTAAGTTAAGCTCATCGCCGTTCGCAAGCGAAATGTCAGCAAACCAGTTACATTAAACGAATTAAAGTTTTGTTCTTTGCCATATAATAAACATCTTATTAACCGAGCTAAGTCGGTCTGTATGGGAGATTATTATATGGCTGTGTCTCACAAGAACTGGGAATTACCGAATTCACGAATTTGATTGGCTGAAATCGATATTGACCGCGGTCTAGATTTTCCCATCTAGACCGGCGTCTAGATCGGTTTCATTTTGCGTTGACAAAGTAGCAAACTAAAAAACAAAAATGTTCACCATTTTCTTTTATTTTCTTCTCAATCATTTATGGAAGTGCCAAAAAGCCTGATGACAAAAAAAAGTAAAGAGGACGAGTAAATTTCGGCAGGTTAAAGTTAAGCTCATCGCCGTTCGCAAGCAAAATGTCAGCAAACCAGTTACATTAAATGAATTAAAGTTTTCTTCTTTGCCATATAATAAACATCTTATTAATCGAGCTAAGTCGGTCTGCATGGGAGAATCTTGACCTCGGTCAAGATTCTCCCATACAGACCTCCAGCTCGGTTACTAAGAGCTAAAAACATTCCTTATCAGTATGCTGCTTGTTTTGTTGTAAGTTTAACGATACTGTGATCGCATTTCAAACATTGGGAACAAATTTAAACATGACGAACATTGGCGTTTTTCAGACCATAGTTCAGTAATAGATGAAGTCCGACAAACTTCAAAAGAGCAAACAAAGATGACGCTATTTATGCTAAAAGTTCGACGGCGCAGCGTCTTTTGTCTTCTGGTCACTGTCCACTGAACTCAGAGAATAACGGTCAGAAAGACTTTCCTATTGGTTAGTAGCTTACATAGAAGTAAACTCCTATCGTGTTTCCTGCATCTATTAACTATGTTTTGACGCCAATTTGATTCGTGTGAAATTGTGACCGAGCTGTGTTCGCCCCCTGTTCGCTATCTCTTCTGAGACCTAAATTAAGGAGTTATGATGGATTGTACTGATAAATACCGAAAGTAATCATCCCCGTAATTATTGACTATAAAATAGTAACTTTAAGCTACTCCAGGGCGACCCTAAAACGGGCCGAATTTTAACTCAAACGTAACACCAGTTATTTCAGTTAAACTATGGACAAGAATCTTGGCAGCCCTTGAGTCAAAGTTCTCTCAAATCCAACGAATAACTCTTGTCGTTTCTTTCTCAAAGCTCTCAACGTGTCCGGTCGGAAACGCTAAATCAAAATCACCGACGGTTTTGATTGTACATCTAACAATGTAAAATAAAGCATAACTTTCACTATGTTTTAATATGTTTTACTTTGGTTGGACTGGAATAAGACTAAGAAATCGTTTCCGCGAACATCATTACTGTAATACTTTGTGGAGCAGAAAATTCAGACCCATAGAAAAGTTGACAAGACCCTGAGTGTCATGAACCCTGATGATGAGAATATGCCGAAAACGTTGGGTTTTATAATAGATTTTCCATTCTAGTTTTTAGCCTTGTAGACATATTATTTTGCCTTTAGTACCGTTTATTATTTTCCGAAATAACCAGGATTCATGAAGCTTCTCGGCTTGGCTTTATAGAGACTCTGACATTTTTTTGCTTGTATTGCATCCCTCGGGGGGTGGGGTGGGGGTACTTTCTAAAATGGCTGATACGGGGAAGCTCCGTCCGAAACGGGTATCTTTCTCAGGCTTCAGGTATATTGAAGGGTGGGAATTTCACAAGTTGAGGTATATGAAAGGGTAGGGAAATCGGAGTATCTTGACTCCCACTACAACACCAACTGAACAAATAGTACTTTTTCTTTGTAATGTCCCTGCTGCTATTTCTTGGTGTTCTCCCATACTATTATTCCTAATTTCATTGCAAGGGTTTAGAAAAGGGAGACAGTGTTCTAAAGTAGATATGTGAAAGAGGTACCTTTTTCAATATAAGGTGTACGAAAGGGGTAGCTTTTCTTTCAAAATAGTATACAGAAGGGTAAGGGGTTTAACCTCGGGGCGGGGCTTCCCCCCTGGAAAACTTTCTGAAGTGGTCCCCACCCCCAGGGATTGCATGACGCCAATTATTTACGCAATAATATCTCAAACGAATTCACCCTTTGGGTAATAATTGTCAAAAATAAACTTTATTTATAGTGAGAATTAAATAACTTGGTTATAAAAGAAATAATAATCAACAAATTAGCTAAATAAAAGTAATGGTATATAATATTATACCCACTACAATCTAAAGTTAAGTAAATACGAGTCAACCAACAGGGTAATCTTTGTCTACAATATTTGTACATAAGAACGAGCACTTCATTTACCGCCGAGCTACAAAAATATCAATTCTGAATATTGAAAGATCATGACACGCGCGACAGACTATATCAAGAAATTGGTCAGAACGCTTATCCAAACTGTGCTTAATATTATGGCAATCGCAGCACTCAGTCTAAGAAAAACTAAAAAAAAAAATAATTTTTTTGCAAAGTAAGGGCTCTATTACAAATCACATTACGAACCACCCTGTAAGAAAGTGGGCACTAAAAGCCGTATTTTTTTAACTCGGAAAAAACATAGAACTAGCAAGAGCTGGTGACGATATGATGGCGTGACACTGAAAGCGATTTTACATTTTGGCAATCGAAATATACGAGCAAATATCCTTTATTCCCCTTGTTTTTTTTTTGGTTTTTTTGGTTTGTTTTTTTTTGGGAGGGGGGAAGGGGGAGGGGTTTGTTTGATGTTGTTTTTGCGGAGTTTCCTGAAAGCAATTTCATTCACAATGTGCCTTTGAATAAAATAACTCTAAAACGTTTACAGATGCAAATGAAAACTGAACTCGATTTAAAAAGAACAGAACTCAACAAGCTGGTTAAAAAAAGTATACCATTTTCTCGTTCTCCTGAACCTATTAAACAATTAGTATCATCAATCAAGAATCATCTAACAGAGAGGAGAGATAACGATCTAATTGTTTTAGTAGAATTCTGTCTAAATCTCCTTCAGCTAAAAATTTTCAAAATAATAGTTCTTAATTTGTACATAGTAAGTAGTATTTTAACTTCACCCATATGCAAAGTCATCTACCGATTAAATTGTCGTTTGAAATATACAGCTGCTTTCACTCGCGCTAATCAGTTGACGTTTTTAAAAAGTCACAAAAAGGCCAATTTCCTATCTTAGTCTTCTTGGGAATTGAATTATCCAGTAAAATTTCTAAATTTCATACAGAAGAGGAGAAAACGTCGCCATGATAAAGACGAATTCCGGCCAGTCCACACTCATTAACAGTTAGACTAGGAGACTTTGTTTCTTTGAGCATTAAGGCATAGCCGAGTTGACTTTCACTGATCATGATAGAAGACGAGGGCGAGTACTCTAATTGGTTTAGTAGAGACTCTAAGATTAGAAAACGATGAGAGAACCAATCAGATTCGTGGATTTCCAATAGAACACAGCTGAGTGGCTACTTTTTGCTGATAGTGTACGTTAGCTCAACCAATTGCATTGCAGTAGTGTAGAAATCTACCAAAACTCGATCAAAAGTGGAAAACGTTTTCAATTTGTTAATTTATGACAGCTGTGACTATTGTCTTGTCAGCGGACCGGTCAGACTACAATCTGTGCAAGCGCATGTAAGCTTACGGTGATGCGCATGTCACCTCTTCCCTGATTCTGACTCAGACAGCATTTTGAAGCCATAATCAGTAGCGTTTAAGTTAAACGAATCTCCCTTGACTAAAATATGGTAAAAATATTAGGTATATGCTTGAATAGCAACAAATTCTTCCTTAAACCAAACACGTTTGATATACGATCCAGACATTCCAGGACGATTTAGAAACAGAATACTGAGAGGTATTGATTCTTAGTGGTCGTTCACAGTAATGGCCCGAAATTTCACAATCACCTTCAAGCAAACAACTAGAATCACGAATCTCTGTAGTCAGATTGTGGTATTGCTCAGGTCGAGAATCTTGCAGATCAAAGTCTTTGTGATCTCTACTTTCAAGCAAAAGGCATTTCACAATTTTGATTATGGAGTTTTTTAAAGCGCTCATGTGCCATGTCTAAAAGGTTTGAGCTAACCCATAATGCTGGTGATATAGTAGCCACAAATGCCATTAAATGTGTCTTTTCCATCTTCTTTGCCAAACAGCCATCACAGTTATATTCTGATAGCGAAAAACCGCTCGATCGTCAGTTGGACTGAAGTTGTGTCTGTGATAGCAAAAGACTGTAGAAGCTCTAAAAGGGAATCTTCCTTTAAGTATATATATTGATACAAGTACATTAATCCGTTGAAAGACACTATAACAGATGATTCAAATAACATGCTCATGACAGCGATATCAGCCATTAGTTTCTCACGGCGAGGAGTACGAAAACTTCCCCAAGGAACTGTTATCCTTTTGCAAATCACATGACAAATGTGATCAATCACAACCATTGTGCTTCGTTCTATGACTTCTGCAGCCCCATGAATGAATCCAAGAACAGCCATGGATTGTAAACTGTCAAGATCTGCTTGCAACACTCGGAACATAATCGTTGAGGCACAATACAATGGCGCTAATAGGACACACGAATATCCCGGATGGGTAATCCTTCCTAGCCGATGAACAGAAATTCGTGAGATTACCTTAGATAGGATTCCTATGAGAGCAGCGAAGAGTGCGATTACCAGGCGAAGAATACTTTCCTTACTTTGTTTGTTATACAGAGGATGAATAATAAATACCACAGCAACGGTAACAGTCATAATAGGACAGAAGGGAACTGTCATTTGTAAGAACAAAGCCATCTGCTGTCTCCTTGTCCGTCGCTGACGGAAGTGATTCGTTAGAAGATAGGATTGCCAGCATATACTCATAGAGAACAAAGCATAGAGAGGAAGTTTTGCAAAGAAGAAAGCTTGGAATGAGATATTCCCAGGCCTTGTAGAACCAGTGGATAAGTTGTGTCCAAGAAATATGCGAGGCAAGCAACCAGGATCAGTTTTCCTTTCACCCTCATAAACTGATATGGGCGAAAAAGAAATAAGGTGTATACAAAGAACGAAGCGTAAAGAAAAATACTGGCGATTGCAGCAGAAATTGATCTCATCCATTGGATGTTGACTGGAATGGACTTCTTTGACTGAAATTCACAATTGCTTAAAATTTTATAATATAAATATGAGAGCAACATGTATACTGAGCCTATCATTATAGCAGTTACTAAAGAACTCAAAGCACCAATGTACATTGATTTACCAACCGTTCGGATAGCGGATGGTCTGAGTCGCTTCCAAGCCATTGCTCTATCTTCCTTTTGCTGATCTTCCTGTGTTTCTTCGTTCTCCTCTGGTAAACTTGCGTCTATAAGGCTTGCAATAATTCTGCTGGATCTTATAAAGTCTAAAGTTGTAGCTTCGCTGTCGCTGTATTCAGTTCTTGATAAATACACTCCTCATCAGGATCTCCGTGGCGATACCATTCTTGACCTGTGCTTTCTAGAGGACTGTAGCCAAAAGACTCTGCCGTGTATTCTGGTTCTTGTGGGTTGCAGTGCTCTGTCACACCTCGTGTAAAACTGAACACGATATGACCAAAGACATCTATTAGTATACTGCTGCTCATTGCTACTCAGAGACTCGATCAAAAAGTGATAATTTTAATTTGGCCTAACAGGAAAATATCTTAGCCGTAGGATGCAACGTCTTCGGTTCTATATTTCCTCCTCATGTGATCAGTTTCGACTCGAAAGTTATGTAAAAGACGCGATGACGTCAGCTAAATCAATAAGAAAGTGTAGGCGATTCTTGCGATTCTTAAAGTTGCCTTCTTAGATCTTTAGCGGTTTCTTTCGTATTACACATTTCGTTCAAATTATATTAATGCGTACTTTCGGTTGACTTGCTATTGCAAAGATTCGTAAGTAATGTCAGCTGAAACGCCCCGCGCACTCGAAAATAATGACTCGTCGAAAGTAATACTCGTTGTTTTTCATTGTACTTGATGTATTGATAAATAACGAAAGTAACCACACCCATAACCATAACGATAACTAACTTTAAGCTACTCCAGGACAACCCTTAAACGGGCAGAATATCACTCAAACACCACTTATTTCCCTTAAACGCGGCAAGAATCTCATTAACTTTTTAGGCAAATGCTCTCTCGAATCTAAGGGACGGACCATTAGAAAGGTGATGGAAGGGGAGAAAACAAAAAAAAATTGATGCAAGGAAGGCTGAGTGAAAAAAATATCGTGCAAAGAAGAAGAGAAGGAAAAAAGAATCCTGTAGAGTGATTTGCACTGTTGCGTTTACAAACTGTACCCGCCTGAAGGGCACCTTGGCAGCCACTTTATACTGCAGTTTTAATTTCTTGGTCCTGGTTTTCTCTACAATTAGGAAAACGGCACTTTTCCCTTCCAAGGGTGATACATTCTGTGCGTAGCAACCTCATCATGGACACTGGTAGCCAAACATCCTTGCACAAAAACCCTTACGGATAACCATGGCTTAAAAGTGATAAGAAAAGAAGACCATGTACTATATACATAAACAGCTATCCTGCTTGATTTATTTTCAATTAAGAAAGTATATACCGTGTTTTGAAAGCCTCGACATATAGGAGTGATTTCACAACTGACATGTGTAAATGACGATTGTGGACACCGATTTGCACACCCATGGCGAACCGTGACACTTCCCCGAAGGTGGCCGCTAAGATCAACGTTGGACAAACGTCGTAATCTATTAAGAAAATCATGAACTTATGCGTTCAGTATGGGCTTTTTCAATCTATTTTAGGTTTTAAACAAAGTAAACGACGTATCATCATTCAAGTCCAATCGACACATTAAATTTATTGGCTGAAAATCGTGGAAAATGGGCCAAAAAACGCCTCAATTTTGCAAAATTTTCTCGGGGTGCATGTCCCCAGACTTCCCCTAGTGGAATAGGCCTTTTGCCCCCATGTTTGTTACTGAACGACTACTACAGAATCCTAGCTAAAACCTGATTTAATACATGCCAAGCGTGAATTTTATTACGAGGGGAATGAATAAATTAAATAGATTGCCCTAAACATCAAACAAGAAATGCAATGCAGCCCCATCAGTTAGGCAATAGCACTTAAATCTGTCTGACACTTGGTTATATTTCCCCAGGAGTATAATTTGCACAGGAAGGCAAAACGACTGTCTAAAAGATAAAAAATATTTGTTTCAAGCCTCTTCCTGGTAATCAGATTGTGGCGAGTGTTAAGATTAAGATTGCGAGAGTAGAAAATCGACGTACTCCCTCCCCGCTCCCCCCGCCGCCTCCCCAGAAAAAAATAAAAAATCCTTACAGGAAACTTGACTCCGTAAAAAATTCCTGCAGAGGCAGTGAAGGTGAAATAAAATTCCTGCAAGCTGAAGAAGTCAATTTTAATGTTGCGTATGGTCTGCATCTGGAGATCTTGCTGGACATATTGCAACATGTCTCTGGAGCTGTTTAGTTCGGTTCTCATTTCATTCTGGTTGTTTCGCAAAACGTTTACTTTGTCTGTCGCCCATTGTAATGATTTCTTTTAATTAGCTCTGTGTTTTCTTCCTTTAGCAGCGCTAACTGGGTCTTAAGGTCTTCAATTAGAGGACAAAGAGCCAAAAGTTTGTCAAGCTTCTGATTAATTTCTTCAAAGCGAGTAGCGCTTGTCTGATCGTCGTCTTGGTCAACTTGGTCGCTATGTTGGCCTCAAATCATGTTAGAATCGTTAGTTTCTTCGTCCGTTTTGGAGCAGCTTCCTATTTGAAGTTTCCTACTTCTTCCTCTTTTGGGCTAATTAGGTTTTCCACTATCTTCAGGCATTTCAATGGTTAGCTTCGGGACCGTGATCACTTGTTACTCCGCCATTTCGAGGAGCAACGAAAAACACGTCCGACCACTAGCACGTTATGTATGTTCAACCTCCAAGTTTGTTACTGGACGGCTAGTCACAGAATCCTAGCTAAAACCTTGATTCAATGCATGCCAAGAAGGAATTTCATTACGAGGGGAATGAACAAATAAAATTTATATTTCCCGAACAAAAAAAATGCAAACAAAAATGCAATGCAGCCACATCAGTTAAGCAATAGCACTTAGATGTGTCTTATACTTGGTTGTGTTTTCCCCGGAGTATAATTTGGACAGCAAAGCAAAACAACTGTGTAAAAGATAAAAAAAATATTTGTTTGAAGCCTCTCCCAGGTAATCAGATTGTGGCGAGTGTCAAGATTAAGATTGCGAGAGTAGAAAATCCACGTACTCCCCTCCCCCCACCCCCCCCCTCTCCGCCCCCCCCCCCCCCCAACATACAAAACAAACCAAACACAGTAAACGCGCAGCAAAATACAAAACCTCAAAAAGAAAAGA
>Ga0126339_10001059_pt1 | contig 17628 bp, 10 predicted proteins | sample OrbTmetagenome_2_FD_92532 | JGI IMG/M metagenome (GOLD analysis project Ga0126339, IMG submission 92532) | Coral microbial communities from Petempiche,Puerto Morelos, Mexico - Orbicella T R C metagenome | ecosystem: Host-associated > Invertebrates > Cnidaria > Coral | place: Petempiche,Puerto...
GACACCCTAGCATTAACTTCACCAATACCCTTTTATATAAGCTTACCTGGGTAGAGAGAGGCACTGTGAGAATAATGTGTCAGGTGAAAAAATAGACTGATGAACATGAATTCAAATCAATTTATACTGTCCTGAATGTTGACAGTGGCTTCACAACACAGAGGTAGAGGATTTGCTCTGGAATTGACCAGAATCTTGTGCGCCATGAAGGGGATAAGCGATAAGGGGGGTGAATTTGAATAAACCCCCAAAGAAGACTAATTTTGTGGTAGCTCAACTTAGGTTTATTTGACCCCTAAAAGCTTGCACTAAAAGGTGAGATATTTTGTTTTGGTGCATATATATGAGACCAAAATCTCAAGAGTGTCCTATGCCCTCAGGGTTGCGGGTTTGTAAATAGGCAAATACCCGGAACTCGAGCAGATAGAAGTATCTCCCCTTAGCCATATAATTACCTGCCTCACATGATGCTTGTAGTGATTTTGCATCTCTTCAGGTAATTTTCTTATGCACCTTAGCAGATGTCTGTAAAGTACAAGCGGTGTCCTAATACCTTGCTGCATCATTATATCCGGCTAGCTGTGATACTACCGTTGATTTACATCGACGGCTTACATCAGGACTAACTGGTGCAATTAGTAGCCTGGCCTTTCTGCTGTGTAACCTCCCATACTTTCTGAGCTCCTCCTTCAAATTGAGTTTCCTCTTCGCTCCCTCTTAAAGCTCTCGCATTATGTCATTTCATCCAAGTTCTACAGATGGAGAAATAGTGGTGGTTACGGGTGCAGCAGGATTTTTAGGCCTTAAAATAGTGGAGCTGTTGAATACGCGCGGTGTAAATATTCAGGAAATTCGGGGACTTGATATTTGCCATAGCGAGCCATCTTTCTTCCTTCAGAATGCTCAGGGAGGAAAACTGAGCTACATGCGAGCGGACATTTGCAATTACGAAGAGGTAAGCTTGTGTGACAAAATAGAACCGCAAGAATCAATGGCAGTTTTGTGCAAAACATTAATATACACCACAAATAAAACCTTCGTAGGACTTGGTAGACTTGCCAACCTGTAGGAAAATGCAGTGGAAAACTGGAGATTTTCAAATTAAACCAGTGCATCGTTGTGTTGAAGTCTGAATATTCATTAAGAAACTCATACAGAGGCAGATGCAGCCTTCTTAATGTCATAGTGTCAAAGGTGACTCTAAGAGAGGGCACACCTCTCCTTATGGCCGAAAAATGTAAGCCCTGTTTTTGGCCAAAATGTTTGCACCCCCTTTCACGTCACCCCTTCCCTTTTTAGCAAGGAAGGCCCCATCACGAGGTGCACATCTGGGGCTGTGACTAAAAGTGGGACGGGGACTTGGGGACTGTGATGTGGGACTCGGGATTTGGGACGCGAGGACTCGGGGACGTGGGACTTGGGGACGTGGGGACACAGGGACATGGAGACTTGGTCACTCAGGGACATGGGGACGTGGGGATTCGGGAACATGGGATGCGAGGATGTCAGGACTCGGGGATGTGCAGGGACTCCAGGATGTGGGATGTAGGGACTTGAGGATGTGTAAACAAACAACACCTGATTTTTGCGCTGAATTTGTAAAATAAAATTTTCGGCGGTCAAGGGAAAAGTAATCTAATAAACAATAAGATTATGAGCTCGCGGTTTCTATTTAAACAATAGAGTGCTTCTATCAAGTAACTATTGGCTGATAGTTGCCCCGCGGAAATTTGATGCTCTTTAAACAAATATTTGCCCAAGAAGCAAAGCTTCCAGGGCAAATATGCTAGTTCGTGTATGATCCGTACCCTCCTTTTAGGGGACCTCTGGAGCTGCTACTAACTACTGGGTTAAAAATTATCACATAGGTGTAAATGTTGAGGCACATGATAGAGGAGGCTTTGAAATGACTGCCGCCTACATAAAGTCTGTATTTGCTGGAGTTGGCTGACACACAAAGCAGAATCTCCTTGCAACTGAATTTTTTGTTCTGTGTAGGCTCTATTGCAATTTTGCATTCGTTTGTTCCACAAAATCAGTGCCCGTGCTGGAAAATGTACCTCCTAATTGATATTCTTTGTTTTCATGTCACATTATAAAATTCTAAAATCTACAACCTTAAAGCCACCTGAAATTTATATTTAATGGCTATAAGACCTCCAAAATATATATTTTCTTACAAGTTTTCGGAGTGATAGAAAGATAGATGGAGTTTCTTAAAGTTTAAGTTTTCACATGACATGACATCAAAATGGTAGCAAAAAGTTGATCCTATACCTTGAAAAGAATGGCTCATCATGATTAAGAAAAGTGTTAATGTGGATGTTTACTGTATCTTGAGGGGTTTTTGTTCACACTCCTTTGCTATTAAATTTTAAAGTTATTAAGCAATTTGCAATAAGTATTCAGTGCTTTTCTTCTTTTCATAAAGGTCAGGGCAGTTCTGAGGAATGCAAGTGTTGTCATCCATACGGCAGCAATAGTAGATGTAAATCTTCCATCAGGGACAGCAATGAATGCTGTTAATGTGAAAGGGACAGAACATGTCATCAAGGCTTGTTTAGAGTGCAATGTCGCTAGACTTGTATACACAAGTACTGCAGATGTTGCACTGGGTTGGTCAGATAATTACAATTTGAATGAGGCAACACCTCCTCCAGGCGATAAAGTGTCTGATTATCTTTTTGGCCTGTATGCATTTACTAAAATGCAAGCTGAGAAGAAAGTCCTGGAAGCTAATGGAAGTCCTTTGGCAAATGATGCAGTTCTTGCGACTTGTTCATTAAGATCACTGGTTATGTACAGGGAAGGAGATCAAGCCTTTATTCCTAGTGTGATCAATTCGGCAAAAAATCAGTTTGGTTATTTACCAAGAATGGGAAATGCAAGGGCCAAGTTTCACACTTGTTATGTGGGTAACACTGCATGGGCCCATGTGCTTGCAGTTGATGTATTGCGGAAAAACCCAAAATTGATTGCTGGGAAGGCATTCTTTATTGGAGACAACACCCCTGAATGTAACTTTTTTGACTTAGTAGAGCCTTATTTGTCAGCTACTGGGTGTAAACTACTTAACATATCTATTCCTTATGTAATTATTTTCTTCATTGCTGTTATTTTGGAATTCATAACATGGATATTACTTCCAGTTTGCAAGCTTTCTGTAGCATTAAACAGGTGTTCTGTGTTTAGTGTGTGTAAGGGTTACACAGTTAGTTGGAAGCAGGCTCGGAAAGAGCTTGGCTATCAACCAATGTTTTCATATGAAGAATCTAAGAGGAACACCATTAGGTTTCTGGTAGAAAAATTCAATTTGAAGAATTGACTTTGGATGTCATACAATATTTAGGGGTTTTTTATTCATACAATGGGTAGTTAGTGCCAGCCCTGAGGCATTAACAGCCTGGGTTAAATTGAAAAGTAACACAAGTCAAATTGAACCAGTGTCAGCACAGCTAATTAGAATTACTTTGTGTTATAACATCATTGAGGTGGCAGGCATACCAGAATAATAATAATAGTAATAAACATTGGTTCATGTTAGAGGCCATCTTGCAAATGCTGGGAGAATTTCCCGCCAAAATTCTTCGCCTCGTTCTGGCCCTTTGGCACGGTGATCTGGGTTACGATATGCACATATGCGTATTGCGCGACAAGTTTTATATTTGCAACAAGTTTTATATCTTGTCAACACGTCTTTTCCACAATTTTTATATTTGCAACAAATTTTATATATTGCATGACAAGTTTTATATGTGCAACGAGTTTAATATATTTTCTGACAAGTTTTATATTTTTTTACACATGTATTAAAACTGCGTCATAAGTTTTATATTTCGGAGCAAGTTTTATACAGAAACTAAAATGTTTTGATAAGTGTTATAAATGGCAAGAAGTATTTCTGATACAAACGGCATTCTTCTAGTTTTGCCAGTAAATAGAGTTATCGCCGAGCTCTCAAGTCTCACGCATTGAGCGTGAGACTCACGCAAACGGATTCAATCCTATGCTCTCTGCCCCCAGACCCCCCGTCACGAACGACGGCTATGCCGTCGAAAATCTCACTCTTTGGCTACTTTATAGAACTGTTCTCTATCGATTCGAGGCGATAAACTCAAAATTTTACCGCGTCTTTTAGAGCTTCCTTAAAAGCTTCTTTTCTCCATAAACGATCTCTTGACCAGAGCTATCACACTGTTCAAGACAGGTTCAAAACCAATACACGCCACTTTATAAATTGTCATGTCTGTTGCTCGTTTGTGTGAAATAAACCTTTCGAGGATAACAAGAGCTCTAATTAACGGGAGCAATCACTTCACTGTCTAGGAGCTTTACATTGAAGATGTGCATGTAGACGAATATCGGCCTTTGACGAGGACTTCATTTAAGCGCAGTCGGCAAGGGCCGAAAGATTTATTAAATGGCACAACCCGTTTGCTTTCTAAAGTAGATGTGATGCTTTCCACAGGTTTGCCGACTGGTATGTTTTTTATATTTTCTTGAATCCCTGTTTACCGTGTTCTTGATCACGGCAAAAAGCAAAGCTCGGACAAAAGATGAAGCCAGTTCGTTTCAGAAGAAATGCGAAAACATTTGGCAGGAAAATTTGCATTGGAACATGCAGTATATACCGGTTATTGACCAAGTGTGAGGTCAAGATGGCTGGATATTGGTCAAGTTCTATTTTTGTGAGTTTATGGACCGAGACGGAGTCGAGGTCCATAAACTCGCAAAAAAAGAACGAGGCCAATATCAAGCCATCTTGACCGAACGAGCTTGGTCAATAAAGGATTTATTATATGGCTTTCGGGGAAATTTTTCTTGCGGGACACGGCGGGTAGTCCCGAGCGGGCAAGATAGCTCCATCTTGCCCGCTGGGGTAGCTAATCACAGTGCAGGATTTGATTCATCTTGCCCGCTCACGGAGCCGGCCAAATAATAGCATAAAATGCAAGTGAGCATTCACTGCGCATATCGCAAGCCAGTGGCATTCAGTGCAAGCATCAGAAGTGTAGCAGCTCTCGCAAGCTTGTAATTCTTTTGCTTGTTAGCAGCTGTTATTGTTTTGGGGTCAAGGGTGTTGTTTCTGTTGTTTGTTCTATTGTTTTTTCAAAGAGCATCAAGCCATTCGTGAGCTGCTATCCGACCCTGTGTCCTGGAAGTTTTTAACAAACCACAGGGAGCACACAATCTTGCTGAGTAGGGAAAGAGTGAATAAAGGAACTAAAAGACTGAATAGTTTACCTTTGTCTCCTGTTGTCATCTCTTACGCGACCTTACAAGGAAAACCGCTACTTACAAGTCCTGCGTAACACTGTAGCGTTAAACTCGTACCTAGGCCTTTTCGCGCTCAGACCTTTTGACAGGTGTCAATTGATCATAACATGAATGTCCAATATCAAAGAAGTACACGGTAAACCAAGGCTAAATGTCTGTCAACCTATTATTTGGAGTATGGCCGCCATGTTGCGCGACTCCGTCGCCGTCGTGCGTACGCGTCCACAAGCAATACCGCTAGCCATGATAGCCACGAGAAAATCAACTCAGGGGTTTCCTTTTCTTTCTTATATGAGTATGGGGCTCCGCTTGGCGGCCCTTCGGGTCGCCGGAGCTACCGACTCCTTAAAAAAAACAAAGAACACCAGGCACATATACGGATTAAGGACTTATTTATATGCTTTCGTCTGCTCGGTTTTTACGGCCAGTGTGACTGGCTCTGATAATTTTACTTTCGATTGGAAGTCACGGCCTTAGAGACGTGGATACCTCAAATCCTTATAACAAATAAATTAAATTTACTATCTATTTACAACGGTTCATCTCAGTCCAAGGTGCACTGTTCTGAGGCAATCTCGTTTCTCTCCTCTCTCTCCTTCTTCCTTTCGTTCGTCTCTCAATTAGAAGGCACTTTGCTTAATCCTGTGAAGTAATATTTTTGTTCAATTGGCTTATTTTCGGAAAGAATTTTGCAGTTTAACAATGGTTGGTTTTATTCTTTCAAGGGGGATAAAACTCGCCACAACGGTCTAAATTTGATATGAAATACAAAACAAACTCTATAAATATCACATTTGCGTCCAAAACAAACAACATAAAATACAAAAAGAGGTAGGCTACAAAACTTAAGACAGTATATCTTCCTTAAGAACTAAAACTAAATATATTCCCATGGCTTGCGTCCGGAATGAGAATTGCGTTTAAGATCTGAAGGGCAAGTTTTTTTGGAGGAGTGGAGGAGAAGGAGAAGGAGAAGAGGTTTCAGTACTTTTAGCATTTTAGTGTGGTATTGGTAAGTGATAGCAGGCTATGCATTGTCATCTCTCTTCACATTCTGTGTCATAAATCTCAGCCGGACCTGAAGCGACTGGCGTAACTGAGGAATGATCTTCAGGACTTCATCTTTAATGACATCTCCTATAAACATGTACTTGATATGGTATCTGAGGGAACATTAAAGAACTTTAAGTACAAATGGTGTAAATCCCGGGGTAAATCGACGTGTATATTTTACCACAAGGTAAAAGGGGGCGGAAGCGCGGAAGCAGCGGTCGTAAAAAAAATGAACCAAATCCCTCAAGAAGACCAATTTGGATGTAGCTTAGACTATATTTGACCCCTAAATGACACAATTCTAAAACAGTCCTTAACACGCTAAGTGAGAATTACACTCTTGATAGAGACCAACAGCATCCCCGCCCCTCCACATATGGGAACCCTTCTCTTTCAGCCCTGCCACCGGCGCTACTAGTACGAAAAAGACGGTGCACGCGTGAATCACCGTCATTGTTGAAGAGAAAAACGGGCAACCGTCTTCATTTTACGACACTAAAAGTAGGCGCCTACAGAGACATGGAATCCAAAAGTCCGACCGGTAGTTTACACAGCCGAAACTGTTTATACAAGAAACCCTGTTTATACTAAATCAAATGACAACACGGTAGTAAAGATCATACTATATGGTTCAAGAATAAAATCGCAGACGTTCACTGCTATTCTGGCTACAAATATCGGCGTCTAGATTGGGGATCAACACTGTATGAAAGAAATCAATTCCCCAAATCGAAGGAAAGGATACAAGAAGTCACAGATTGTATCAATGTGGTGAATGTGTTGAACTTCTCGGTTGATCTTCTCCAGTAGATGGTACAACGCCACGACGATCTACAAAAAGGAAAGAAAACAGAAATTCCTTCTGTGAAGCCTGAAATAGAGAAAAGGTCATGCTCACACGAACAACGTTTGCAATACCTCTTGAAGACATCTTGGCCTTTCTTGGAAAAACCGTTGAAGGAATGGTCCAACCAAATGGCATATGTAAAGAAACTGAGCTTCATTTGTAACCAGCTGTGACACGCGGTCACGAATAAACCTTAAAAGAGACAGCAGCAAAATTCAGAAATGGGTTCAATTTACTTTGGATTACCAGGACAGCATTTACTAATTTGGTGTTCCCATTCCACAAGATAGAAAATATCAAAGCGAGTCATCATAGCAAGTTATGATGGGAACAAGTTGAACATTGAACAAAGCGTGTCAGAGGTTTGCCTAACTGTCTGAGAAAGGCATTTTTTATTCTTGGCGTTCAAATTTTCCACTCACCACCATGTGAGTTTTTGTAAACTTGATGGAGAGCTGTGACGTCCCTGTGCAGTCATTACATAACTTAAGAGATACCCAAGTACTTCTTATGATATCGCTTCTAATGAGAATTCGATTTCTAGCTTAATACTGATGTACGGTTCTAACACAAAATCGTCTTCCACAGACTTCATATATAAATCTCCCACCACAAAGTACCATAAAGTGAACACGGCGGCGACCGGGGAATTAAAACTGAAAACTTAATACTTGGCATTCAAACCAGTAACAGAAATATCGACATAAACCTCCACGACCACTTAATGAGAACCATTAAGCTTGTTTTGGACAATAAACTGTTTTTCATCCTAGATAATCATTAACACTGATCGCTATAACACAAATCTACTTTATTATGGGAATATAATTCATGTTGGGACACAGTTAGTCGCCTTAGTTAGTTAGTTAGTCGCCTTAGACACAGTTGGTCACCCCTAAAATGGTAACCGCAAGCAAACAGCAGTAAATAAATGCTAGCCGCAAGCAAACAGCAGTAAATAAATGCTAACCGCAAGCAAACAGCAGTAAATAAATGCTAACCGCAAGCAAACGACAGTAAATAAAAGCAAACTACGTGTCCTACCATGAATAAATATCCCTTAAGACACACAATACTTACTGTGGAACCTGGCTTAGTTGACCGATACTTGCATGGTGCCAGAGCGCATGCGTGACTGCTAAGACATAATCCACATTGGTCTCTGAATGCATGGCTACGTTGGTAGAAAAATCGAGAAACGAGTAGGGGAATGGAGCGGCTTTACCCAAGTCCTCGAGAGCCATGGGAGTTGTTGATATGTCTCTTGCGGAGAGCTCTTTAAAGAGGGCCATACAGATTTTATCATACACGATGCTCCAATATGGCTCCTAATAAATAAACATTAAAAATTATCATATTAATGATAAAGCAAATTAAAGAGGACTTATCAAGAGTACGACTGCAAAAAGTCAAAACCTACAAAACATATTTTCACTCCCGGAAGCGTCAATTTAGTGGATTACTTTGGTTAAAAATTACTATATCAGTACACTGAATTTCTAACAGCCGAGTTCTAATGGGTTAGGAATGTACAACGTCGTAATGTCAAATTCCAAAAGTCTGGTAGCCGTTTTCGAATTCCGTTTTATCGTCTTGCAAAAGACTTTATGTCATGCACAATATGCTTCAGACTTATACAACAGTTCTTAGCAATGAAAACCGGAAGTGACGTTCAAGGTTTGGGTTTGGCCGCTGTGTTAGGGAAGTCAGTGTTTACCGGAAGTGACGACAACACTAATCCTACAGCATTGATCCATTCCACAATATTTGCTCGGATGTTAGTATTGTGAGTGACGTAGCTTCCTTTGAAGATGACGTCGAACAAGGCATCTCCAACTTCCTGTCCTGTGACAGGTAACGCCATCAGTTCAACCCAAGTCACGTGAAGCGCGTGCGCAACGGGGTTTGGAAACTCGTTGAATCGCCAATCACAAGCTGGAAATGGGGGTGGAGTTTTACCAGAAACAGCTAACAAAAGTCAAGATAAATAACATTTGTCCCTTACAAATAAAGTACATACGCGAACTCCGAAGCTGAAAACCCTGACGAAAATAGAAAACAAAATCGATCGTAATCCACCAATCACAATCCATGGATGCAATATATCAAACACGAAAGACCGCGTTTGAACACGTCTCCAAACACCGAGAAGAGAGTTGAAAATACGACGCGCAGCGGAGTATTTTTGACGAACTTCGAGGTGTTTGGAAATGTGGTCAAACACTGTCTTGAGTGTTTGATATATCTTCTCAATCGACAAGAAAACTATGAAGAAAATGGAGAAATATAATCGTAAAAATCTATGCTAATTAAGATCAGATATCCAAACGCTCTCAAGGTCATGATTTCCTTTGTTCAAACTTGATGAATTATAATGAGTTTGAGAAGTGACCTTTGAACTCGTTTGGTAAGTCATGCGAAACCCGTGTGCGCGACTATTTTAAAGGAAGCTATGGAACAATACACCGCTTATCATGCAAACTGTCTGGCAGTTTTTTTTAGCTTTGACTACTGATACAGTTACATAGAGAGAGTGGACACACTTAAGTCCACAGTTCTAAATTCCAAGCAAAAGGATACTGTCCACGAGTCGACCAATCACAGAACAGTAATAAGCAAGATCTGGAGTCCAGGGCGTGTCATCAGAGTTGGACAGGTACTCCATGTACCCCTTGGACAAACACCTGAACAAAGACAAAACAACCTTTCCGCACCATAATTAAGTTAAATTAGTTGAAAACTTCGCCGGCAGACTGTCCGCAGAGAATTGAATTCACGGAATATTGTTACGCTTACTTTTAACTGGCTTTAATTTGACTGTATTAAACGCATATAACATTAGTTCAATGTACAAATCTGATATTTGGAAAGGTAAATAGTTCGTTGAACACTTCGCATGTCAGCCTGTCTCTAGAGAACTTAGATTCTTGGAATTGTTATGCTTACTTTTAACTGGCTTTAACTTGACTGTATTAAACGTTGAGAACAGTAATTCAATGAACATATCTGATGTTTGGAAAAGGTAAGTGTACTATTATTTGTCGAATTTCCACTAAATCTATGTTTACCTTAACAAGGCTCGCAGTAGCTAGCGTATGAGGAGGTGAAAAAGATTGCAGCAAACCTACAGTACCGTTATAGCTCACGCACAAACACTCACCAGCCGGCTGGGTGGACATCCTTTTGTGCACCTGTTGAAAGCAAATATGAGACTGATGTCCGTGGCTGTCACTAAAGCTATTATATTGTTGCCCAAAATCCTAAAGATTAGAAGCGCGCACATTTTTTAATTGGAGAGTGTCTAAATTAACAAGTAGTCTGGACAGTTCCTACGAAATATATTTAACATCCTACTGATCCTAGTCCAATTTTGAAATAATTGAATTCAAAAAATCCCTCTGACTAGCAATTATTTTCAAATTGGGCTGTATGTAGTCCTATTACATATATAAACTAGTTTGCCTTTATAAGAAAGGTAAGCAATTAAACTTAGTTGAGTACCAAAGTAACACTGAATGAGCCTTTAAAGATCGCGCTAAATCCAGCCAATAATTCCTGGTCCTTTGATGGTGCTCCCAAATATCCATTCAAAGTCTATAATTACTCATACATTTGAAAGCTAGCGAAAATCTATGACACGTTCACTTCTTAACAAGGAATCAAGACAAAGTAAAAAAATAGACGTAACGTTATGAAATCATAAAGCATCTCGTTTACAGCTGAGTTATCCTCTTCATCTCGGCCTACCGAGGGAAAGAATAAGTTGGCCATTGAGCAGAGATGGCAGATGCAGGGAGCGGACTGTCAGGGGAGATTCGACCGTAATGGTTAATACAGTGAACTTTCGCGTTGCAGACACCCCGGTATTACGGACAGAAGCTACACCCCCGACCGAAACTACAAAGAAATGCACGGAAGCAACTTCCGCCATTACAGAGCACTTCATGCAATCCCAAGCTAAAATTTTTATATTTCTTCTCTCGTTCAAACGGACAATTTGGACTGACGTACTGAATGACATAATTACTCTGCAGTCTTGGAATGTTTACTATTTCGCACACTATTTTGACCAATATTTTATGATTACGTGTCGAAGTAAATGTGCACTACAAATTAAATAAAACTGGAAAATCTTACCAGAGTATAGCAGTGTGCGTTGTATGTGATATTTTCATCACATCTCGCTATTTCGAACTCTAGCTATTACGGACACTAAATGACGGTCTCGAGGGTGTCTGCTATAACGAGAGTTGAGTGTATGAGCGATCAAAACTTACCAATAATTGCTCCAACAAGCTTCTTCTTGAGAGCGGGTTTGTCCCTCAGGCATTGCTCGTAGTAATGTAGCGTGTTGTACAGGTATGTTATAGGACGATCTTACGAACAAAACATCGACAAACAGGCATGTGAGATAGTAAGAAATGTTAAAATGTTCAAGGGGAGCCAGTAACATTCATTTCTGATGTTAAATAACAAAAAACATGATGCCAGAGACTAGAAAAACATCTGCCGTGGTACATAGAATACGTTTCAATTTCGCCTGACACGGTTTGTCCCTCAGGCAGTGCTCGTAGTAATGTAGTGTGATGTGCAGGTATGTTATAAGGCGATCTTACGAACAAAACATCGACAAACAGGCATGTGAGATAGTAAAAAATGATAAAATGTTCAAGGAGAGCCAGTAACATTCATTTCTGATATTAAATAACAAAAAACATAATGCCAGAGACTAGAAAAACATCTGCCGTGGTACAGAGAATACGTTTCAATTCCGCCTGACATCCCGTCGTGTTTGACAGATTAATCACCAGGGTCGTGTTGTTCAAAGCCGGTTAAGCTAACCCAGGATTAGCGAGAATTTTAATTTCAGGTTTGTAACTTTTCCGTTTTCGGTGAGGTTTCCTGTTTAAATTGTTTGTCTTTCACTTTCGAGCGTGAGTAATCTCAACCTACACAAGATAAAAGAAGTGAAAAACATTTTTATACCCGAAAAATTACTTCTTCGGTTAACTTTTAATCCTGGCTTAGCGTTAACCGGCTTTCGAGCAACCCGGCCCAGGATAAAATGAGTGAACATTAATTTGTTATAAAAAAGGTTATTTAAACAAACCATGGAACTTGTACAAGCAGCCAAGATGATCAAGAAGACTTTCCAATGACTTGTGCACTGGTGCGAGCTCCAAGAAACGTTGAATGACAATGTCAAAAACCTAAACACACATGAACAGCAAGTCAAGGAATACCTTCGAAAACAAAAACAAACAAGCCACTGAAACTGGTCTTGGATTCTGAGATTCTCAATTTCTTTAAATAAAGTTGTCAAAACCCTCATCGAGACGACCACAACGGGTGGTCGCGACCACTTGAGAGAGGTGGCCGATCAAGAAGGGTTTATTTACAGTATTTTACTGACAATAATTGGGGGACTTTGATAACTGGCCGCTTTATAGGGGGTGACCGCTTGATAGAAGTTCGACTGCATATGTCAGATTGCATCAAATATACTCTCATTTTGCATCATCTAACGTGTTAGAATTACTCTGGTTAACGAATGAATAGATGAGAAAATAAATACCCGTCACATTTAGAATTACACTTTGAAGTGACGCTCAAATACAAGAAACTCATCTTTGAAGTGATCAACCCATGCTTGGCAAGGAAAAGTTGTTGAAAGCGGCAGTGAATGAAATGCACTTACCGGTAAAAACCTTAGACACACATTACCAAAGTAGATGGGCAGGTATTGCACTGTTGGTGCAGAGGCTAACGCTCCAGCAGATTCCAACAGTCCTTCAAAATAAAATCTCTCAGGGTAGCTCTGGAAGAAAACCATTTAACGAGACGTAGTTCAGAGTTGAATCAATTTACATGGCGTGTTACCACTGACTGACAATTTATATTTGCCAGCATCAAAGGTCCACAATTTGTGAGCAAAATAGCCCTTTGCGTGGATTGCGTGCCTACGATACTTAATTTTCTGTTTATTTGCCAGCATCATTTGTGACTACAATAGCAAGAAATTGGAAATACCCGGCAATTAGCTTTCTGAACTTCAAATGGAGACTAAAACCTAAGTGCGCGAGACAGCATTAGGGAAGGTTCCAAGGTCTCCAACTTTCCTTTGTCGCATTTACCATAGTGGAATATTTGAAAGAAAATTTATCTTTGTTCTCGAAACATTTGGGGATAAATTAAAGGGAATCTTGGGTCGATAATTATTTGTCTGTTTTGAATACTCAGCGTTTCGCTTACGCCATACTTGGATTTCAAATTTTCCACGCGCCGCCATGTTTATTTTTGCAAAGCTTGATGGGAAATTATGACGTCAGTGCGCGGTTGGACGTTTTTAAATTACAGTATTGCGTGAGCTATAAAAGCGCTTCTAATCGTTTGTAATTCATATTCCGAACGAATATCTACAATTCCAACAAGAAATCGTCTTCTAAAGACAGAGATATCAACTTAAATTCCATTAGGTATCCCTCGGAACTTAAACTGCTTTTCAACCAAAATTCCCTCTAATCTTGTAAACAGATCAGACTTAAATGACTGTCACTCATGGTAGTCACAAAACTGTTCGATCTGTTCACGTGTATCTGTTTGCCGGTACAATTTGAAGTAAAAGTAATCCTATAGTGTTTCTTCAATTGGCTGATGACTGCTGGCTGAGTCATTATGCCCAGGGGGTGAGCCACAGAGACTGATTAACAAACGGTTCAAACGCTTACCGTGTGGTATGCCATGTGTTTCTGATGCCATTCATTCTGTAGCCAGTGTTGAGGAGAGTTCTACAAAGAAAGGGATAACAACATTCAAACCGACCTCTAGACAAGATGAAAGTCAAAATGACTAACCAGAGCCTGGTTGTTTAATGCAAGGTTAACCTCGCCCAAGATTAGAATCAACTTCAAATTAGGTTATAAGTTATCAGTAGTCGCTTCTGTGATTTTTATGTCCAATATTTATAACTTTGGACAATGCCTACCTTGCGAATTCATGTTCCTCTCGCCTCGTACTGCCTCCGGCCGTTTAAAGGAACTACGTCACGGTTTGTGCATCTTGAAAAGTTTAGTCTAAATTTTTCAAGTTCATCGTTTGCAATCCGTGTTAATCTTCTCCATCCTTAACTAACCTTGTTTCTTTATGGTTTGTTATTATCTCTTTGGTGTTTTTCTATCTTAATTAGTTAACCACAATTTTCAAGCTTTTTTCAACTTAAAGGCAACTTTGTACGTGGCCAAAATAACTCAAAATTCCGTGACTGAGCTCCTTTAAGGACTTTGCAAGAGAGAACTCTCGTGAACGCCTAAAGCAAACCTCCAAAGTGCCCGAGAGCGAGGGATGAGACTGTATTCACAGGCCAGGTACTAATTATTTTACCTGTTTGAAGTTTCCAGTACAACTGAAACCACGTACATGCATAAACCTACCTCGCGTATGAAAGCGTTCACTCGAGTCCTGAACTCGTGCGGCTTCAACAGCAACAGTTGAATGATAAAGAAGCAAACCTGCGCTTCATTTCCCTCATGGCTGCGCAAAGCCTAAGAAAACACAATGTCATTACTATCAAGTTAAATAATGTTGACGAATCATTTTAGCGACATGTGAACAACATATGTTCACCAATTTGTTTGTCTGGCTAGAACAAGGGCGCTTTCCATTCCACCAAAATTTCCGGTTTGAAACTTTCAGAAATTTCAGTATCTTCCAGAATTTCCGGACAAGCGGACGGCATCGCAAGGTTTAACCAAACTTTCGAAAATTTCTTACGAGGAATTTCCGTTCCATTTAATTTTCCTCTAGCAATTTTCGAAATTTTTGGTTTAATGGTTCGCATCTCGAAAATTGAACAATTTCGGATTTTCCGGAAACTCCCCAAGGAAGTTTCTTTACCATTTACTCCCATTTCGAAAGTTCCGAAACTTTTGGTTTAATTAAAAGCGTCCCATGTTTACGTTGCCAATTACGGACTTTACTCTGCTTGGATGCAATCGCCTCTATGTAAATAATTCAGCCCTGAAGCCAAAACTAAACCGTTTCGTTTATGAGGAAACTTAACAAAAACAGAAACGAACGAGAAACGAACGTGAGAATCTAAATGTTGCCAAGAAATATACACTTATTAAGAGACATATACACTTATTAAGAATATGAGAGAACCTCATTTAAAAGAAGACGGCAGCTGCACTCACCAGACAGAGAACCAGTCTGTCCAAAGTAACCACATTGTACTTCCATATCAAGTCATTAAGGTGTGTAATGCACTGTGTACGAGAAACAGAGCAGCATTTTAGACAATAAAACAATTACATGTGATAACTAATTTAACAAGGTCGACCACCATAACTGTAAATTTCATCAGCCAGCCATGATTGAAACTTCAGTTGACAGCAGATGGAGCATTAGTTGACAACAAAGTGATGCCCAGTTCCCTCTATGAGACGCTGCAGGGAATCATGGTAGTTGTATTCATTATCTTGGACTGAATATTTTGTTTTGACGAATACAACTACCATGATTCCCTGCAGGCACGTCTCACTTGTCGCTGAAGTAATAATGTAGCAAATATATATTATCATTTTACTTTTATATATTATCATTTTACTTTTATTTTCTCCTTCACACCTTGCTAACGTGTTTTCCTCCTACAGATGTAGAAAACTCATATACCAAGTAATCAGCAAACACTCGCACATGAGCAGAAAGTGCACGAGCACCTAGCCGTTCCAGAACTCTGAGTACAAAAAGTTCATAAAAATGTTTGTTAGGAATAAATATACAGTGCCTAAAAATATTTATATCTTAACTGTGAAGACCTTAGCTAAAACATTCAAAACGCAGAAAGGAGATATGACCATTTTAATCAGGACAGTTGAAAACAACATTTATATAACATCAAAGGCCCTACTAACCAGTTTGGGTAAGTGGAAATGATTATCAAAGGCGCGCAAAGCGTGCAGACTTACTTGTGACACACTGGGTTAAGACGGCTTGATTCCAGTAACATCTTCCACAAAATGCTGCAAGAAAGAAATGCTTTTCACCGATCAGCGTTTTCAATGTGCAGTTATTTAACAGCAATGTCATCTGTATCTCTCAGGTGACAATGGGCTAAAGCTAACGTTTATGCACTCACAATCTATTCCTAGCTCCTGTTACGCTGTTGATTGAACCATGCACAACCTACAGTGTGTGTCCTTCCAGATCAACATGTTTTTCTTCTCACTAAACTTCTCGTCCCTCAATTCTCGAAGACTCTCCTTCAGTCCTTCATGTTTGATAAGGTCTTTGATATCTTACATGTTCCTGCAGTCCCTGTCAGGTCAATCTAATCATACAGTATCAATCTCCAAATAAAAATGGCATTGCTTACCAAATGAAAACATTTGTCGAGGAGGGATCCGCAAAATGATTGAATATTTCAGTTTCTGATGTCATTGCTGAAAGTATAAAGATATATTTCTTCAGTCAGTACTTGTGTATTTTCACTACCAGTTTCCTGGTGAAAAATCTGGATTTCTCTATGTGGCTACTGTCAAGAGAGTTAACCATAAAGGGTTTATTCTACAATGATCTCTCTTAAAGCCAATCATGTGACGCGAGTTTTACTCAGATGGAGCAAGTTCGTCGCTTGTAATCCATGCCAGTCTTCTCCATCCTTTACAATTCTTGTTCCTTTACACTTTATTATTATCTCTTTAGTGTTTTTCTATCTTAGGAACCTACTATTTAACAGGTTTCCTTCAATTTAAAGGGAATTTTGTACGCAGCCAAAGTAACCCAAAATGCTGTGACTGAGCTCCTTTATCCTCCACGAAAACATCTACGCAACACGCATGGTAACACAAACCGCAGGAGGACCAGATACTAAAGTTAAATATAATTTTAGAGGGATTACCTTGAGCACAAGGTCTATATGAAGGATTAACTCGTTTATCTTCATGCTCTCTTGCCACTGTTGAATACAGGTGCCACTTTGAACGGGGACTTGCCAGCAATGTTTGTGTGTTTCGTTCCCTTTCGGTCCACAATCTCTCACTAATCACTCGCATAGTTTGCTTTTCAACGACAAAGGAGTCATTCTCACGGTTATAACGTTTAAAGTATTGAGATTCAAGTGCTGCACCTCATAGAGAGGACAAATATACAAAATACACTTACATTTCCATCTTCTGTACTCGTCTTCCACTCTTTGTCTCAGTGCCTGCTTAGTTTCGTGAGGGCAAGGATTTTGCGTGTAAAATTGCCGAAGGGGTAGAGGAAAACACGCCAGAGTGTGGCTTGCCCAGCTAATAAGAAAACAAAGAAACGAACGTCATGTGATGAGCAGCATCGTCAAAAACAATTTCCGACTGAACAATGCTTTTCTAAATGGAGATGCTGTTAAGAACACAAAAAGAACAAAAAGCCCTTGTTGGTAAGTAAAGTAAAGTAAAGTAAAGTAAAGTAAA
>Ga0126339_10001060_pt1 | contig 17628 bp, 10 predicted proteins | sample OrbTmetagenome_2_FD_92532 | JGI IMG/M metagenome (GOLD analysis project Ga0126339, IMG submission 92532) | Coral microbial communities from Petempiche,Puerto Morelos, Mexico - Orbicella T R C metagenome | ecosystem: Host-associated > Invertebrates > Cnidaria > Coral | place: Petempiche,Puerto...
GATTCCCCATTAGTATTTCTATTACTTTTATTCGTTATGCAGGACCTCTCTTTATAATGGGGGTGGGTGGGGGGGGGGGGGGGGGGGGGGGGGGGGGGGGGGGGGGGGGGTTACTCCCATATATGAACTATGTGGGTGTGTGCCGCTGTGAAGGGTATAGTTTTCAGGCAGTTTAGTCTGTTTAGTCAATAGAAATTGAAACTTGGAAGTGACTTTGTAAGATATTGGTTTAGTTAGCGTACATGTATGTTGGACTATTATAGTGATAAAATTTCTGCATGGAAAATAGCTATATTCCTGGGACAGCGTAGGAGTTTGTGGTGCTGATCATGGTCTAGTACATGGTAAGGGTTTCAGTGCCCCAGCAGCACATCCCACCCAAAGATTAACAGAGTACTGATCACCAGGATCCATGGAGGGTGATGGGGGCTTGTATAGTTGAAGCCCTGGCCCCCAATGAGACATGGTTTGCAACTTTCTTGCTTAGAAGGAGCATACTCCCAGAGCTGCAAAAGAGCACCTTTGTTGTTCATGCTAACAACTACACTCCCACTCCAAAAATCCTTCACCTGCTCCAAATGTTGTACATCTTTAAAACCAATATGTGGCTCGTAAGACTACAAACCCAATGTTTATGTAAGTTGATAAAATGTCAACAAAGAGAAACAAAGAACAAGCTTGAGAAGTGATATATCTTTATGGTTTTAGTTTAGTCATAAATTTCTACAAAAATCCAATAGCTTTCTTTATTTTTTTATATGTTGCAAACACAGCTATGTCCAATACTTTATTAAATTAATCATCACTTCAGAATAACAGAAGATTTTATTAATTAATCCACATCCTTACACAGTTATCATTCAGTCTGACATTTTTTGTAAATGATGCATTAACAAACTATTGACATGTTCCAGGGGCTAACTATTGCTTGAATGGAGGTGTAGTTAATAAGATTGCATGTTTATCTGCTGTCAGTCTTTTGTTAAAACCAATAGGAAAACACTTCCTGTTGGTACTTATTTGTTGATATACTTTACATTTCTTGTTAAGAATTCCTGTGTCTGTTTTCAGATAGAACAACAGCCATAGGACAGTCCATTAATTCGTATCTGCAAGGAAAAACGGAGTTAGAAGATCATGCTATTCATTTACTGTTCTCAGCAAACAGATGGGAAGTTGTGTAAGTCTTGATTCTCCCTACTTATTGCCAGTATGTACATTAAAGGATATTAAACCAGGACTAATTTGGAAAGGCCACGGCTATTCTGACTTGACTGTGAATTTTGTAGTAAGGAGGCTTATAGCTGGCCAGGAATTGAAAAGTGGACATCCAAGATTTGCTGTAATTGTACCAGCTCAGCCAGCAGTTTATAAAGCAAGCAATGTGAAAAAAAAAACCAAAATAAAAATTGGGCGTCCACAGGATTTCTGGAGACCCCGCTGGCTAAAAAATCACACAAAAATTTGTAAAGAAACAGATCTTCCAATGTCACGGAAGTTGAAGAGAGAGCTGCTTCCAGCTGCCTACTCCCACACAACCATGGCATAAAGAACATCATCTTTTACCCGATGCCACTCCAAAATGACCTGAAAACAGACAGTTTCCTTCAATCTCATACCCAGAGGTTGCATTCCCCTAGACCAGTGGTTGGGAAAGTCTCATGTTTCCCCACTGTTGGTCTAGGGGATGCAGACCCTGGATACAAGATTTAGTTTGCTTACAACCTCTATGTGTCATATTTAAATGCAAGAAGAATATCACCTTTTCTGGTCAGTTACTTAATAAGTACTTAGTGTGGAGGTTTTTTTCCAGTGGCGATGTAATTTAACAGCACATTTTTCTTCTCCTGTTTCTCAGACCAAAAATTAAGCAGCTTTTAGAAAATGGGACCCTTGTGATAGTGGATCGATATGCTTTTTCTGGAGTAGCTTTTACTGCAGCTAAGGTGGGTTTGTACTTGTTAAAAATTTGCCACTGTTAAGCGATCAATGTGCTGTCGAGACTGATTTTAGTTAGTTTAGTTTTTACCATCTAAAACGCATTGATAATTCTTCAAGTTCAAACAAAGGAAATCATGACCGTGACGGTGTCTGGATATCTGATCTTAATTAGCATAGATTTTTATGAGTTTATTTCTCTGTTTTCTCTTCCGTTTTAGTTACAATTGAGAGGATATATCAAACACTCAAGGCAGTGTTTGACCACATTTCCAAACACCTTGAAGTTTGTCAAAAATACTCTGCTGCGCATAGTATTTTCAACTCATTTCGGTGTTTGGAAATGTGGTCAAACATGGTCTTTCGTGTTTGATATATTACTTTAGACACATATTTGAGACTAATATGTAAATAATTTGTAGTTAAAATGAATTCAAGATTAGATTTGCAAATTATGCTATTTCACTGTATGAATTTTGGTTTTGGTGGCTAATTAGCTGCCTGCTTAGACTGTTTTCCTTCCCTTGGTTGTCCATTTCATAAAGCTACCAGGAGTTTTGTGACTTCCTGCAGTTAGCATGTTAGTCCAGTTTCACCTGAATAGTCTGTTTGACTCAATAACTTGATGGTAACCATGTCACCTGGGTGGAGAGAGACACTACAATAGTAAGAAGGTATCTTGACCATTGAAGAGCAAATAGCACAGCTTTTCTTTGGGATATCAACATCAGGATCAATGATCTAAGATCACTCCAATCAAGGGCATCAAAGAAGGCTGCATCATCAGAGTCGAATCATTGGTTCCTTTGATGCACCATGATCCGAGTGATTTTGCAAAATTGATCCTGATCCAGCTTGTCCCAAAGAAATGCACCTTGAGACTCTTATGCCAGATGAGGATAAAAACTTTGGTGGCTCTTTAGTTTTGGATTTTAGAAAGTGATGACATCATATGAAAACAATCTATTTTTATTCAGATATCGGCTCCATTTATGCAAAGTGTGAATTGGTTTAGACAAAAAAATTCATAACAAAATGGGCTTGGTTATGCACAAAATAATGGAGAGGATTTTAGTGTTCACTGTTGGTTAGTTTTTCTTCCTTTAGATGCTAAATAAATCTCTTTCTACCTCTGTTAGGGTTTTGATGTGACATGGTGTAAGAATCCTGATCGGGGTCTGCCAAATCCAGATGTGGTTTTCTATTTAGACATTTCAATAAAAGATGCACAGACAAGGGGCTCCTTTGGTGATGAAAGGTACGAGAAGGTTGAAATCCAAGAACGAGTTGCAGATATCTATAAACAACTCAGAAGTGATGACTGGAAGGTAAATACTGTGTTTTCTGGTAATGATAATTCTAGAAAGGCTAAAATGTTTCTGTTGGCCTTGCGTTATATATAGCCTGTCTTATTATATAGCCACTCTCTCTGAAAGATTTCTCCTTTCGAGGAGGGCTGCCGTGGCACAGGTTACAATAGATAAAGACGTGATGGTGTAAAAAATATTGATCAGTAACTTATTATATTGATTAACACTGTATTCCTTCTGCTAAATTTTGTCACTTTGGGGCACCTACTCGATTAGTTCCATAAACTATTTAGTTGTCCCAAACTCCACATGATCAACCTTGTATTAAAACTAACTGTCTTCCTTTATCTCCTTTTCTTTCTCTCTTTAACACTTTATTTTTTAATTGCAATTGTAAATTATTTCATTAATGCTATTTATCATCTTCTATGTGTATTTTGTATATATTGATATGTATTCTATTTTTCTCTGACACCTCTGTAAAATTAATGTTTGTGAGAGTTTAAATTAAAATTGAATTGAATGGAACTGAATTTTTACACAAACTACTCAGAAAAAGTTATTTGAACAGCTGCAGTAAAACTCAGATTCTCCACTGGTCATGACTGGTTAAATTAGTACTTAACAATACAGTGACCCTCATGTAGTGTAAAAATATGAACAGTTCTTTCACTGTGGACATTATCTCCTTTGGGAAGTATGCAATTTCAAATAGTGGAGCTTTGGGTAAAATAGGAGCTTTGAGTAACAAAGTTTTCAAGGACTAATAAAATGCATATGTTTGAAGCCAAACGGAAGATATATAAACCTTAACCTCCATTTGGTGGGAAAATATGCTTAAATACTTTTCATTGGACAATATCTGTTCTGAGAGGGAAACATTTTTCCAAGAGCAAAGATCAAGAAACACTGAGCTGAGAGGAATAGATAATGTCTGCTGATAAATATGGATCATGCATTCCTGAAGCCAAATAGAATTTATTGAGGGTTTTTTTTTAATTAGTAATTTAACACATAGTCACTTTTGTTATTAACAGCACTCTATTTTCTGCAATTTGCTACCTTTTTTACAATACTTTACTTGTAGAAACAATACTTATACTAACTCTACATACAGTATGACACAATACTTACTCTACTTACTATACAATACAATATTTTACTCAACTTACAGCATGGAACAATATTTACTTTAGCTACAATAGGATACAATGCTCTCTACTTACAGTACGGTACAATATTTACTCTATGTTAGATACGGCACAATTCTTAGTCTACTTATAATAAGATACAAGGACATCTTTGAGTTTGCTATCCTTCTGAGATGTCTGTACAAGTCCATCTTTTTGGGAGACCTCCTTTTCAAGATGTGAAATGTGAAAATAATTATGTTGGCATTCAAGAATATTATTGTACTAATCTGCTTACAATATATAAAAATGTTGGAAAATGAAGATTATATCTGGGGGAATATCATTGAATATTTCCTACCTGACATATATAGACCAGTTGCATGTGTGAAAAATATTTGATGGGTCATAAGTTGTGTTCATAATCCATGAAATACAAATGTATGTTCACACTTGGTCTCTCTATGGTCAAGCGGAATGCAATTTTGTCAACATTCAAAAATCATGCAAGTCTCATAACATTCAGTTCTTCTCAGTAGGCAATTTATCAGAGAGAAATTGATTGCGTCAACGTAAAATGCAATTTTTGAAAACTGGGGGATATTGCTCATTATATAATGATTAAATGAATGCACGCGCTCTGATTGGTCAATCAGCTATGATTTATTGTGCCAGTAAACACATGGAAATTTCGTGTGTCTTCTGAATTATTATATAAAAGCAATAGACCACAAGTTTTTATGGTTTGGAGGCATGATAAACCACTTGGGATGTTGGAAGAACAGTCGAAGAATTCGTAAATCACTCGCCTCGTGTTGAAGGAATATAAATACGAATTCTTCTCGTTTGAATGAATATAAACACAATAGCCTCCATTTGGCGCCAAAATATGCTCGGATATTTGTCCTTGGACATTATCTGATCCTCGAAGCTCACAGTTTTCCTCGAGCTACTCTCGGAAAACTGTTCGCTTCTCGGAACAGGTAATGTCAGCGGACAAATATCCTAGCATATTTTCGCGCCAAATGGAGTCTGTTGTTTATTTATTATGTCTCTCAGTCAGTACTCGCGCTGTGATTGGTCAGTTTAGCGGGCCGTATTCTCCTGTAGGGCTCGCTAAAATTTAAAGTTGTTTTTGTTGCCAAACTGGTCTGTGATTTATTGCCAAGTGTTCTTACCTTTTGTAGCAAGTTAAAGTTCAAAACTTTCTCTTACTCTAAATTGTGTATTAAAGCGTGCTACGTCTTAAAAACGATTTTAAATTGGCTCGTTTTGCTTTCGAGGTGCTTCAGAAATTTGAAGCCGTTCCGCGTGAATAGAAATCGTTCTCGAACCCGCCAGGCACACAGTAGAGATATAATAAATATCTCACAAATCTCGTCTTCTCGGTGCGTACTGTAAATTTCGGATCCTCGTTTTTTTTATCCGTCGATTTATGGCCCGCTCGCTTCGCGCTTTCGTGGGCCATAAATCGATGGGGAAAAAAACTGGGTCCTCGAATTCCGTTAGCAAGAGGTATGAAATGCACTTTGCAGACTCAATCAGAAAAGAAAATTCTCCCCGTTCAATTGTCTTTCTTCAGAGTCTTATCTACTGACTGAAATACTTTTACCACAGAATGGTGGTACAAAAGATCTCTAATTCAAAAGCACCACAGAATAATATTTCACTAAAAAAGGAAAATGCCAAGACAGATTTAAGTTACAGTTACAGACTTCAGACTGTGCGAAAGAAAAAGCGTATTAGATAGGCGTGATAAAGAAAGGGAAAATACGGATATTTGGGCTCTTGTTGTTTGTTAAAGGGTTGTTAGGTTGAGTCCTGTATGACTTCTATACCGATACGAGTTCCTCCTGGTTCCCTCTTGTGGTTCTGCATTCGTTTACATGACACCAACACAAAATGTTGCGCCAGAACGAGTTATAACGTGGCTAGTTGAGTCCCATCGCTGTTCCCTGGTCGAGATAATTTTCGTTTGTGTACGAAAACTGGCACTGGTCTCAAGTAAACGACAAACAACAGCTCGTTTCAGGAAGCTGTCTCGGTGGGCAGTATGAAAACGCCATGTTGGTGTACCTCCGTCGGCAGACTGGAACGGGTAACGCACACGTGTGCCAACTGGCTTCACGTGAGCCAAGTTGGACATGGGGTGAAGAAAAGGTGTCTTTTCATGTAAACGCGGTATAAAATTATATTGATATGAAACTCCCACGTACAAGTCAAGCTATCGCAGGTTAACACCCTCCCCTAACTCTTTTCTCACACAACCAAACATTTCTATTTGTGACCTGAGAAAAGGGAGTACTTGTTTGGACTAGCTTTCCGACCAAGGAAACTTGCCGTACCTCCCCTCGTAGTCTGCGTGACAGGTGTTCAAAGGCTTCTACATGTAGTTTCCCCCTATCCGTCCCCGCCTGCAACACAGGCTACTCCCCTCGTGATTTCTGGACGTTGTTCTTAAACTTGCTCTTCTTGTTTGTTGTCAGGTTGTTGATGCCATGAAAGATGTGAATGAAATTCACGCGGACATTAGAAACACTGTTTTGGAACTGGAAGGACAATTTGCAAAGACTCCACTGAAAGGACTTTGGACAAATGAAAATTGAAGTTAGTTATTGATAAACTGGGAGCAAAACGCGTTATTTTCAAGACTGCGAGCAATTTCTCGTGTTATTATGAATTGTCGCGGCAGAAGTAAAAACCAGAGGGGAAAATTGAACGAAGTGGAAAAAATGGACGTGGAATTCAGTATTTTGTGAAAAGAAATCTGCTTAATGCACCTGCACCAGCACCAGCACACCGTGACGGGGTGGGCAACGTTTGGCATGTAAAAAAATTTAAATGTAAACAGTCTGCGGTGAAAAAAATTGCCGCGCGCCAGCTTTTTCCCGCGCGTTTTTGCTTAGTAGGACTATTCGAATATCAGATGGGGCAAGAATACGTGGAAACAAATTGTATGTTGCTTGTCCTTTCTCCAAGCATTACACTGCTTAAGTACATTTACAGTTGGACCCCGCTATATTCGAACACGATTTTTTGGAAGTCCCTGTTATTTCGAACTTTTACAACCATTTCTCTTGGATTTGCCCTTTAATCATTTACAATCGGTTATTTCAAACTCCCGTTATTTCGAACTATTTTTCGTTTCCCCTGAGAGTTTGGAATAGCGTGGTTCAACTGTTTTTCATTAGGATCGCTGTTATAAATTCGACTTTTAAATTTAAGCAAATTCACTTTTCTAAAAACGATTTCCTGGCGAGTGCAAAGGACATCTCGCAGGAGGCTAATAACACGCTAGATTTTATCTATATGCGACCCATTTGCTGTGGGGTCTGTCCAAAGAATTACACGCACGTGGTTATATTCTAAAGGTCTAGGATATTGGGCATTAAAACACTTCAAAAACAGCAGATAATATCAAAGGTCATTGAACAATTTAATCCGCAATTATTGTGCTTTGTAGTGTATTTTGAGGAAAGTGAAAATTTCTTTATTCTCAGTCAACAGTGGAACATTGTGCTTACATGTAAGATGAACAGAATTTCGCGGGATATCGCCGTATCCAAGTTAACTTAAAAGCTGAGAACATCGGATTAGTTTTAACACGACGAGTGAAATTTCCATTGCATAACATAGCTGTACAGTTGTAAAATCTCAGCTGTTGAACATCTCAGTACTATAGCTAACCTGCAAAGCAGCCTTCCTTTCTCTCTCGGTGCTCTAATTCCGTTCTATTTTTAACTCGCGTTTCTTCGCTCGTTCTTAAAAGTAGAGCTAGTATGGCTTACATTGAATGCGGGCAACTGAAATTCGGTGAATCCCCAGGCTTGCTTTTTTTATGCATGCCTTTGCGTATTTTAAAATTTGAGAAGGTTGATGAGGCGAATGAGGTGAGAAGTAAATGAGATAAGCTTTCTCACATCTCTTTTCTTGTCGTGTCAGATTTTCGCTCAAAACACATGTTAGTCTTTCTTCACGTGCCCCGCAAGCCGGCTATTATTCAATGTCATATTAATTTCATTTATCTAATTGATTCTTCGTGGTTGATGGAGGTTTTTCTTTTTCATCCCAGTTTTTGCTTGCAAGGGCAAGATAATTGGAAAAAGATGTTTTCGGAAGAAGTGATGCAAAAGTTGTTTTGAAAAAACAAATGTAAAGCTAATTATATTTTCTTGTTTATCTTGTCCTCTTGTTATTTTCTTGTTTTTACTTGAAGCCGACTTTAGTAGCTCAAATGTTACGCTAATGGATGAACTTTGAATTTATTCCGGTTGAAAAACATCATGAAGGAAACGTGGTTCTTCCGTTGCTTTCTTCTCCGCCCACTCTCTGAGTTAGAGGAGAAAAAAAAAAATCAAAGGGGAAGAGAAAAAAAGCCGTGCTTGACATAGAAACCTCTCTGTGTGAGAGAGCTTCCGTTTTCCTTCCAAAACACCAGCCATTTATGCCATTTTTTTGTTTCATCTCACTCCAAACACATTTTTTCTTGTTTATGTGTCATGTGCTAGGATGATGAACCATTCTGTGATATGTAGCGCCTGGTCATGTGTTTTGTCAAGGACGGAAAATTTCACACTTTAAATGCCGTCACTTTGTCTACATGCACAATATTTCGCGGCTGAATTTCCTCGAAAACGCAAAGAGTAAAATCCAAACAAAAACCGTTTTATATCAATAATCACGTATTTTGGTAAATGGAATACGTTTTTCACGCGCGTAAACGGCGTAAAGTTGTCTGCATGCACTGCAGGTCCGGACAAGACAAATTAACAGAGCCCGCAGTGGGATATCAAGTTGATTATCCCGTTATCGGGAGATGATCTGATTTTCAAGAGGTAAAGGTCACTCACAGGCCAACTGCTTTAATCTCTGTTAGTCTCCAAAAGACACAAACATCTTCAGTGGGCTTAGAGATAGACACTGTTTTGATTAAAACGCAATCTAAACAGTTGCGAAGGTTCGGAAAATACGTGAAGATCGTTTACTTGTTTTTGGAAAGAATTTGAGCCTGCGGAAATTACAGTAATATCTTTAGATCTGTGATTGTAATGGCATCGTTTTCTACTACTTGGCTGACAGATAAGACAAGTAAGCTATGAAAGAAAACAGCGTCACTGGAGACGTAAATGTTCTGGTCGCTGGAACAAGCGGTAATTAAATCGAAGTTTTCATCCGGCAATGTGTTAAGCATTCAGCAAAGTCGAAAAAAAAATCGAAGGAAATGAGTTCTCGAGGAGGCGTACAAGCAAACTGTGTCATTGTCACAGTAAACATGACAAAACAACAAAGACCGGAAATTTTAAACTCACCGGAAGTTGGTTAAAGCAATTACCATCAATAATGCCTGGAAAATTCACACCGGACTGTGACAGTTTTAATTATTGCTATTGAACTGTTGTTTTACGCGCCTCTGCAAATTGAATGGAACAAAGAACCACTTTGAGGCTATTTTATTGTTTTTCATAAAGTGAATGCTTTGCTAACTTAGAGAACGAATTTCAGCGTGTTGGTTTTGTGAATTGCCGTGCTTGTAGAATTTTCTGAGCCCAACCAAGAAAAAAAGTCTGTTGTTGTTTTTCTCTCGCTCTCGCTGGTCTGCATGTCATGTGTTTGACACTGTGGGATATTTCAACAAGTTATTTCGGAAGTTATAACATGGGTCCCCTGGGACGTTGCAAAACAAATAATGTAGCTTAAGTTAAGCTTGAAGACTCATTGCCGGTGGATTTCTACCCCTTATGCAGTTGTGTTTTGATTCATCGTTATGCTATCAGATCTTAAATCGATCATACGTGTGAAAACCATAACCCTATCAGTTACCACGCCTTCGTTTAATGGTTTGAAATTTGTACCGCGTATAACGCAACGCGATCGCTGATTGGACGAAAGTATTGTAATGCTGTCAATCGATAGAAACTCCAGCCAATGGCAGATAAACATCAATTTACCCCCAATGGCTTCCAGTGTCGCAAGTAGTTTTCATTGTAGGGTCGTGAGAAGAAGTCAACAGTCCTTAGAAGAGAGCAGATTTGAAACTCTTTTCGCTCGATGCGTTTTGATCACGAGGAGGGAAAAATGGAAGCGGGTCCATTGACTCGAAATTACCCGAATATTTTCGAATGTTTAACGAGCCATAATCCTTCCGTGGCTCCGTATGGCCTACAGAGACCGGTGATGCCTGATAGCGCTGAAGTGACTCAAGACGCTGGACATGGATTTTCATATGCGGAATCTCCCATACATTTGACTGGTATACGGAGCGGCCCGCACGACTTTATTCACACTTTGTCAGGGGGTGGCGCTCAAGGGGCGTTTAACCTGCAAACCAATTATCCCGTCCCAGCTGCATATTCATCGCTGGCTGCCCGTGGAAGAGAGTTCCTGCTACGCCGTGAACACGCAGTAACGCTGCCTTCTGTATCGTTACCACCTCACACCATCTCTGTGGACGTGACAGCTTCGTCGGCAGCGAATCTCGCTGTCCCAACACCGCCCCCTTCTGCGTTTCACCAGACGATCTTCACAACGAGCAATGTTGCCCTCCATGCCATCAACCATCTAAGTTTCTCCAACGCTCCGGCCCCGCTGACGTCGCAAACGTTCGGGCAAGACGCCGCGCAACACGCCGTTACTACTTTCCCGAATGCGGTTGGTCTTTCGAACGTGCAAGCGTCACCGAGGTCAGAGTCCAGCCACAGCAGTAGCGACTTGCAAACGGAGACTTCCCAAGGAAGCATCGCTCTGCCTCGTCCAAGCCCGCTCAATGCAGTGAAAACAAGCATTGTTCCGTCACCTTCAAGTGTAATGCCGACCATGGAGTTGTCATCTAATGGCGCTTTTCTCCGCTACATAAAACCACAAGGGAAGCTAGAGTTCGTGTGCAGATGGACTCTTCAACAGAACGTGCCTTGTGCTAACGTGTATGCAAGTATACAGGAGCTGGTGAAGCATCTTTCCTTGGAGCACGTGGGAGGGAGCGAAGGTAATTCCTCACACATCTGCAAATGGTATGAGTGTCACAGGGGCGGCAAGCCGTTCAAAGCCAAGTACAAGCTTATCAATCACATTCGCGTTCACACTGGAGAAAAGCCCTTCTCCTGCCCCTTTGCAAACTGCGGCAAAACGTTTGCGCGCTCGGAAAACCTCAAGATTCACAAGCGCACTCACACGGGAGAGAAGCCGTTTGTCTGTGAGTTTCCTGGTTGTAACCGTCGTTTCGCCAACTCGAGTGATCGTAAGAAGCACTCACACGTTCATACGGCCGATAAACCATACCTCTGTCGAGTGCCAAGCTGTGGCAAAAGTTACACGCACCCAAGCTCTCTTAGGAAGCATTTAAAGATGCATCTCAAGGCTGCAAACGGAAGCCTGGCTTTGGACACTAACGATACTTTGGCGGTGATCTCGCAAGCGGAACTACAACTGAATGATTCAAGTGCGTCTAGAAACATGCAACCATGGTTTGCCCTCGCTCAACAATCAGCGAAAAATTCTATGCCACTGAATGCTATACCTGTGAAAGAAGAAACCTCTAATTGATTTGCCTGAACACTTGATTAAGACTCTGAACGTTTTGGAGGAGGAAAAATCATAACTGATCGCGTTGTGAGAATTCTTCTTTACGATGGAAACGTTCGGACAGTCAGATGGTGGATTGTTGTAACATTTCTTAGACAAACGTAAATCGTTTGTTTTACTAACCAATATTTAAGAGCAAGACAGAAATTCGAGATTTTAATTTGTTTGAAATCGTTTTCAAGTCGTAGATCCGTTTCGGTTTTTTAATCCTCGCACATGAACAAAACACATGATTCAATTGATTATCTCGACTTCGTACAGATTTGCCATTTGTTAATAATCAAAAACACATTTTTTTGCAAATTCTTACGTCTAATTTGTACAGAATCGTATTTACAAAGAAACAAGAATTATATGCCATCGTTCGCGTTCGCGTCAGTAATATCGACAAATATGTTCGTAGTAATTTATTTTACAATCTATTTTTTCAGGCTCGCGTCCAAACTCGTACGATTTAATAAAAATAAGGATGGTGATGATAGATGTGTCCTGGCTTTATGGCAATTTTCTGCCTCTGTTTGTCTTTGAGAACAGTAATATAGGCAGCCTAGGGTAAGGTCAAAAAGCATGTGTCGACACTCGCTTACATATAACTTCTTATGAACCATTTATTGCCCTTCGGGGGGTGGATACCAACGGGATAGTTATATGCGGGAGGACAGATTTACACAAACGCGATTTGCGAGCAAATTGTTACACTGTTGTTACATTATTATCTACTGCGCCAGGTTCAAGATGCGTTGATAAACGTGGTTTTGATTAAAGCGGGATCGGTATCATTCATTTGCAGCTAGTGTCAACACGACATGACCACTGATCTCGAACATTCTAGCAACTGTATTTGCCAAATTCTATTTTTGAGCGCGCGTGTGTGTGTTTCACAGACGTATGGAGAAGCTCAGCGAAATCTACGTGTACAGTAGACCAGCGTGGTTTACGACTATACGTAAGATCCGATCGAAAGGGGGCCGCACAGCTTTGGATGATCGTGAAAGCCTTTTTTTGCACTTGAATTAAATTGAAATCTTACATCCCCCCAACTGAGGGTCATGGTTTGGTTTGTTTAGTTCTTCCGCATGTTTTGACTAGTTCTCTAAATCGCTTTTCAAACAGACCACCAAAGGATAACCGCGTAGCAAGATAAAGTACTTAACGTTGGCTAAATGCAAGAATGTATTTAGACAGTTCGGGTAATTGAAGTAATGACTGCAATTTTTGCGGCCGTTTATGCGCGCAGTTTCTTCATGCGCGCAATTTTTGCATGTGCGCTCCATCTGATACGCGCGCGTTGACCTTTTTTCCGTTCTACAAGAACTGAAGTATTAGATGGCTGATCGCTAATCCCGTTTATTTCCAGCTATGCCCTTGAATCAATCACGGCTGATCGCCTTCCACTTCTAAGACAATCTGCTCGTAAAGGGAACATACATGGAAAACAAGCAGGTCCCAAGAAATCATATTAGATACGTTCCTCCAGTTTCGAAAAACAGGTATGCGATTGCGATCGGGTAAAGCTGTTCAAGTCACGGCTATTTTAGTACTGTACAACATTTCCGTACACAAATATAAAGAGGCTATTATCGAGTTGATTTTGTGACCCGTTTCTCTCCTAAACATTCCTGGATGTTACTTTACTCTTATCAGAATGTTTTCATGTACCTCACACGATCTACAAAGTATCAGTGTTATTTTTACTTCCGTTCATGTGTGTTTGGTCCAACGCTTATTAAATGTCGCCATTGGGCCGATTCTTAGACAGCTTAAGCTATAGTTGGCAGTGCATGTTTTTGATAATTAATTCTGTTTATTGCAGTCATCGTGGGTTGTGGGTTTCATTCTTTCGTCGAGTTTTATCATGATAGCGTTGTTAAATTCGCGACGCTCTTGACATTTCGAAGCGTAGGGTTGCTTTTTTGAGGTAGAACACACACGCCGCGTTTGTGAGAGCTTCAAAGAGCCCATTTGTCATAGCATAGCATTCGAGTTATGATGAAATTGGACGCGCTTCTTCCAGTTGATTGCGTACAGATTTGAATGGTTTTCACTTCTAGATTGCTCGGTAGACGAAATTGAGTATCTAAAAATAACCCTTAGAGATGGTAAAAGAATCTTTTAATTTGTGCTTGCCGTAGTCTGAGGGGGATTTGGGTTTTAAATGCGGTTTGCGGTATTCGGGACAACTTTGAAAATTTTTGCGATCTTTCTGTAACAGCAAATTTTTAATTGCGGTATTGTGGCATGCATTCTTTTAACCTGTTCGACGTTTTGAGCCACGATAGTAGGCATGAAAACTTAATATTCTTTGTTTTCCCGACTATTCCATCAACAAGACGCCTTACTCCGATGAATATGCAACATGTTCGTGAATGATTGTTTGTAGTTCTAGTTAATCTTCAATTTTTTTGTTAAAACAACCAGTGAGGTTAAACCCCCAGGGGTGGGGCTCCCGTATAAAAAAGACGCGGGTGCTCGTCGGAAATTTTGAAAATAGCCTCTAAGAGGTACCAAGATCCTGCTTTGTGGGCGCGGCTTGAATTTTTTTTTTTTCACACCTTGTAGGTCAATTCTCAAACTACAATTAGTCTCCTGCCCTATTTTTTTCGGCTCAATACCCTAAAAGGTACCGTGAAAGCTCCTGCTGTGTACCCTTTGAGGCTGGACACCTTAAGAGGAACCGCCTTTTTAAACCCTTAAAGGTACGACTGGCACCCCGTCCTTTCTATCTGGGAGTCCCCCCCCCGGGGGGGGGGTAAACCAAGAGACTATGATCGTAGTCTCTTGCTGCCAATCATTCTCGCCACGCGTTTTTGCCGTCGTGAAAATGAAACCGCAAGCTAACGCGGTTTAGTTGGGAAAGAGCGAACAAGCGATGCCGCGACTCCCCTCCAGGCCACTCGCGGATCACGCTCTTTTCTATACCCCGACCAACCAAACAGCCAACCACGCAGACTACGTTTGTGGTAACAGGACATCGTGTCATCCAATAAACTGGACAGTGATTTATCCGCGGTCGTCCGATTTTGTTTATCACTCCTATGCTTACAGACGGAATTGGACTCCACTCAGTCCTATAACCATCATAAATTTCTCTTGTATAATAGTCTTCGATGTCAAATTTAGAAGACAGAAAATATAAAGACAAGCCTCACTGAAAAGTTTCAAAACGAAAATCGAAACTGAGGCTTCTTCTGGATTAACTCAATTCCATCTGAATTGTTTTCTATCAGGCCTGGGTTGTTTGAAATGAAGATAAACTCCATCCAACGGATAAATCATAATCCAGTGGATAGCGTGGTTTGTTTTGTTAACTCTTATCCATTGGATAGCGATTTATCCGGTGAATAGCGTTATCCAGCCTTCGAACAACTGGGGCCAGAACTTGTTTTGAAAAAGACACAACAAGAACCTACGAAACAAACTGTTCAGCAACAAAAGAAGGCTACAATACAAAGTTTTATTATATTTTATTTGGAATTATACATTAAAAATATATCTCCTGGTTCATATACAATACTCGTTTTCCTCAGCGCTGGGAAAACATATATTCAACTTCATAATCATTCACAATAATAAACTTCCCATTTTATACACCTATCCTCTTTTCAATCTCCTTTGTCTTTCTCTGATTATGTAGTTATGAAAAAGAAAAATCCACCCGTAATACCAATATTTAAGAAACGTTAAATGATAAAATTAACACTTAACTGAACAAAACTGAATTGTAACGAAAGAACGTCAAACCCCGCATGTGTGTAAATGTGAATTGCTGTTAGAGCAGTTTTCAATTGAGTGTCGTAAAACCAAAACCGAAGTTATAACTTTGGCCAATCATAAATTACAACGACGCATGAGTTAACCAATCAAAACGCAAACAAAAACACGTGTAGCCGTCAAAGAGCGCGGGAAAACGTGTCGCGCCAGTCACAACTGGTTCTGGTTTTACTTTTTGATTGGTTGAGAAAGTGGCGCGAGATTTTTTAAGCCAATGCGAATGACTTTTGACACTTGAGTGAAAACCGCTCTAAAACGAAAGCGATGATCCGTTCTCTGAGGAAGTAAGATTACCTTTTCACACGCAAACTCGTCATCTTTTCGCGTGTCAAAACGTGTCACACGCGTGTGCGACACGCATGACCAGCAACGGCGGTAGTCATATTTTGTTCTGATTAAAAATGGTTTTAAAGATTTAAAGTATTGAAAGCGGAAAAAGAATCAGGTAAAAGAGGTGTACACAACCTTGACAGGATCGCCATCAGAGCGATTTTAAAACTTTGTGGTTTTTAACATGTGAAATAATCAAATTATTCGCGAGAACACGCTGTTTTGTGGTCCATTCATCGAGATAGCCGTCTAGGGAATTGTATAATATATGATTTAAAATAATCAGAGTCGATTTTTTTCCCTGTCGTCTCTCGGTAAAAGGCTGGTTCCGCGGTTTTTTAGCATGTTGCGAAGCAACATGACGGAAACTTATGGTACCAAGCCAGAAAGAAAACCATGAGGGCCACAGCAACGGGAAAGGCGTTAAACGAAAGGTTTAATGAGCAGAACAATGGCTGTGCACGTGCATTATAATTCTTGGTACATTTCTTGGCCGTCCTCTGCTCAACAACAACGTAGAATGACCAAATTCTGCGTTACCTGGAGAACGTGAACCACGACGGCTATTTTTTTAAAATTTTTATTTCAAATTAATCGCTGTGTCCCAGATTCAGTCTCGTGACAGTTTTGACAGTGACGAACAAAGTAAATGACTTAAGGGCACCGCGAGATTTAAAATAAGTTTTTAATCGACGTTGTCCTTGGCGTCGCCGTCGTGGTTACTTAAACTCTCTATTACCATTCCCAGAGCACGAAAACAAGGCAGGTTTGATTTAACGGCCCATCATACCCCCTCCCCCAAATGCCCCAAAATAAAATATATGAGTCTCGATTCACTGTCTATTGCAATGCAATCTGTAAGACTACAAAATTTCATATTCCCCATCTGTGTCGAATTCTTTTGGCTCGTCGGACTCATAGTTAAGCTCTGTGAAATCTAAAACAGGAGGGAAAAACAGTGTAATAAAGAAACATTTATCAGTTACGCGGTTCGTAATGGTCTCAAATTTCAGCGAGTTTACGTCACGTAATTGGTTCAATCGTCTAACCTGATTGCTGGCTGCAGTTAAGCTCGTCACCAGGTCTCGGCGGTATTTCTAATGAAGGCCAGTGAGGTGGTCTTTCATCAGCCAGCTCGAACATGGGTCTCCTGTGACCGGAAAGGATATGCTACAAACAAGATAAAACAACTAAGTATGGGTTTCCTGTGACCGGAAAGGAAAATTGTAGGCCGTAAGCCCTGGGCTTAAGGGGGCTTATACAACTTTGTAAGGGGTTTAGAATGAGCTTTTAAAGCTTTCTTTAAAAAAAAAACGGCAGTGTTGATCGCAATACATTTTGCATATACTGGTGTTTAATTTAGCTTTAAAACATCATAATAAATCGATTTCATTTCCTGCTTAACTAGAAGAGGCCTTATGTCCGGGCAGGGGTGTGGAGCGGGGGGGGGGGGGGTTTTTTTATCGACAGGAAATTTTTTTTCAGAGGTCATAGGTTTCATATCTGAGTTGGGGGGGGAGGAGTAATAAATGGGAGGGCATTACAGCCCGAAGCGCTGATGTACGTCAATA
>Ga0126339_10001061_pt1 | contig 17626 bp, 14 predicted proteins | sample OrbTmetagenome_2_FD_92532 | JGI IMG/M metagenome (GOLD analysis project Ga0126339, IMG submission 92532) | Coral microbial communities from Petempiche,Puerto Morelos, Mexico - Orbicella T R C metagenome | ecosystem: Host-associated > Invertebrates > Cnidaria > Coral | place: Petempiche,Puerto...
ATGATGCACTTTTCAACTTAACACCTTACAAATGCAACACTTCTTAGTTTCAAAAGAGGCAAAGGACAGTACTTCATAGATTAATTACCACATACCATGAGGTAGCTCGAAGGAGCCTTTGATTGAATTAAGTAAGCAGTGTGCATAGCTTAATGAAACATTCCTCGGAAAGCAGCATTGAGTTACATGGTATTCTAAGAGCTCAGAGTATCTGAATTAACTGAAGTGAATGAAGAAAAAATGTTTTACCCCCAGGCCCCCTTTTGCTTGTTCTCACACAGAGCTGTCTTGGGAACTATGTGTCAAAAAGTGACATGAATTTAACTTATCACAATGGGCAAGCATTAGCATACATTTGTTTTTGAGAAAACTCAGAGCTGCATCTAAACTTACCTGTTGGGTTGTTGGGCTGGTCATTGGTTTGGGTTCCTGGGAAGAGGAATGGAAAATTTTTAAATTGAGGATAAATTCAGGGGCAGATCCCGGATTTTTCGTAGGAGGGGTGCACCACTAAGGAATGGCATAACTGACTGGTGAGGTAATCAAATTTTAAAAGCAAATACAGAGAAGGCTTCATCACAGGGGATGCACACTCCCTGCACCCTTTCCCTAGATCTGCCCCTGACATTATTCAACTGTGACAGTATGAGCTAAATTCCCTTTTCATACCAACCTGTTGTGTCGGTCTCTTGTGTCTTGTTAATTACAGATGACACTGGTACCTCCCTAGAGGGTACTTGCCTAGCTGGTAGCATATCTGTATCTAAATATGACATGAATAAAAAATTTTTTAATCTGTATGGACAATCATTAGTATACATAACCTAGAGACTGCATTAATGAAACTTACCTGGTGGGCTGGATGGCTGGTCAGTGATTGGAGAATCTGGAAAAAGGAATTAGTAAAACTTTTCAACTGGGGATAAATTAGACATCTGGTCCCTAATTAAAAAGGTACTCTGGAGGGAAGTCAAGCAGAACATTCAATGGCTATTTAAACATACCTGGAATCTCACATTCTGATGAGCACACTTGAGTTTTAATTTTGCAAATTGTGCCACAAACTTTTCCAGTAAGCTCCTGGGAATCGTCCAAAAACATAGGCGCTGTGGACTCAACCTGTCTCAAAAGAACAATAAATTCTGGGAACAAAGTCTTTGGCAATCAAACGTACTCGTCCATTGTTAAAGGAAGCTTTTTAAAGTCAGTCTTTTCAGTGCAACCGTTGGCTTTCTACCCACGTCTCAGCCAATTGGATCACAACAAATTGCAGGGCTTCAAGCGTCCCTATATTTCCTATATTTGTTATATTTTCTCAGTCCTCCTATATTTCCCTATATAGTTTACAAATGTCCTATAATCCCTATAATTCTATTATTTTTAAAATTTAAAATTATTTAGAATAAACCCCCCAAAAATGTTGCTAAGGTTGTGATCAACTTTGTGCTGGTGGATGTAACAGGGACAGTAATTTCCTGGGTCAAGTAAATAACAAACTGGTAAGTACAATTAGTGTAACTGCTGAGTAATGGCTCGTCATTTGTCATTTGTTCATTTAGTTGTTTCAAAATTACAGACATGAATTTTTAACAACCTCTATTGGCACTATAAGCACTTTTGGATTGTCATCACTATTCAGAGTTCAAAGTCTTGTCCCAATGAAGAATAACTGAGGGACCAGTTCATGTTGGTGCTCTTTTGTACTTTTGTGTGCACAATAGTAGGGCTTTTAAATAGGAAAAATCTACAATTAAGTTTATTTCATACATGTCACCAACCTTGAAAAATGTTATCTTACCAATGCATAATTTTAATTGAACCAGTCTACCTCTTATTATTAGTGCTTTACAGCATTGCATAAAAAAGTGTGACAAAATATTATGTGTTTTCCTGTCTGCAGGTAAAATATTTATGCAGTATAGAAGTGTGACATCAGAGCATAATGCCACATGGTTCAACTAAGTTTCAAGCTAGCTGGCTGGATCAGACAGATGTAGATGGTCACAGAATAGATGACTGGTGTACTTCGTGCAAGACTTCGAAACACAAGGCCTTCTGTACCTTATGCATTAAAGATTTTGCGATTGATAATTCTGGATTGACCCAAATACAGCAACATGCCAAAAGTGAAAAGCACAGGAAATAGTCTGCTGCCAAGTTTTCTCAAGCTCAAAGACATTTTGTTCTTTCCACAACCAGTAGTGAGAATAAAGGAAAAGACCAGGGACCTCTCAGTATACCCATTCAAGATTTGTCACAGCAAAAGAAGGTAGCTAGAGCTGAAGCTCTGTGGGCTATGAAAACTGCTGCAAGCGACTATGCATTTGCATCATCAGATGGTATACCACAGTTGTTCCAAAAGATGTTCCCAGGAGATGTGTCTAATAACTTTACAATGAGTGGAACAAAAGTGTCTTACATGATATCAGATTGATTAGGCCCATACTTAAGAAAAACTGTGCCAAGATATTTCACAATCAGGTTTTAGATACACCATTCAGTATGATGAAACAGGGAATGCCCAAGGCCACAAGCAGTGTGACATACTAGTGCGCTACTGGTCAGAAGAAAAAAACGAGGTCAGTGTTAGGTTCTTGCAGACACTTCTTTGGGCATGCCAAAGGACATGATGTTGCAACAAAAATTGTGGAGATCCTTCAGGAAACAGGCTGCCAGTTGCCTCTCTGAGGCTCAATAAGTTTGTCATCAAATGGACCAAATGTCAACAAAACAATTTGGAGTACAGTTAATAAGGCACTGTTAGATGAAGGACTCCCTGGTCTTTTGTCATTTATCCCTTGCAACATTCATGTTGTGAACAATGCTTCCGTGCAGGTGTTAATGCTTATGGAGATGCCTCTGAGGAACTGGCAATAGATCTTTTCTATTGGTTAAAGAGCTCACCCTCTCGAAGAGAAGATTACATCCATGTATTGAGTGATCTTGGCCTTGATGAAGTGTTATTTATCCAGCATGTACAATGTAGGTGGCTCACACTTATTCCTGCATTAGACAGAATTGTCAAGAAATGGTAAGCGATCAAGAAATACTTCCTGGAAGAATTGCCCAAGCCATGGAAGCCTTCAAAGACCTTGGCGAAGAATGACCGGTACAATCGCATAAGTAGAAAACTAAAGGACAAGTCCTTCCTAGTGCAGTAAGCTTTTCTTGTGTCTGTGGAGCCAATCTTTAAGAAGTTTCTATGCTTCCAGAGTGAACGGCCACTGATTCACCTACTGCGTCATACAATGTGTGAACTACTGAAGTCCCTAATGGGTCGCTTTCTCAAGACCTAAGTCCTGGCAGACAAAGAGGGGAAGCACCTGCTGGCAATAGACTATTCCAAACCAGATAACCAACTTTCCATGTCACAGATGGAAGTAGGAGAGAAAACTCGATCAGCTCTGTCCAAGCTGTCTGATGACCAACAGAAGAAAGCTCTTCTAGGAAAAAAAACAGTTCTATGTGGACACCACAAAGTATCTGATTGGCCATCTAACATTAGACAACAAGCTTTTGAGAGATGTCTCTTTCCTGCATCCAGTTCTTAGGGATAGCAAGCATGGAGTACAAGCTATACGTAGACTGGCAGTTATGATGCCAACACTATCAGAAGAAGAAGTTGCTTTGGTTACAGATGAGTGGAAAGTGTACCAGGCTGGGCAAGTCGACGAGGAGAGTGCCACAAGAAGAGTTGACCATTACTGGACAGATGTGTTCCAGGAGAAATCTCTGCAGGGAGAATGCAAGTATTCCGTTCTTCAGAAGCTTGTGAAAGGCCTTCTCTGTTTAGCTCATGGCAATGCGGATGTAGAACGAAGTTGTTCTGCAAACAAGAAGACAGTTACTCCTGACAGAACTTCTCTTGGTGAGTTGACAATAAATGGTTTACGTACTGTCAAAGATCATGTCAAGGTGTCTGAAGAGCCACAAAATGTTAAGATCACAAAAGGGTTGCTTGAAGCATCAAAGATGCACACAAGGCACATGCAAAGAGGCTTGCTGATGAGAGGGAAGGGCTGGCAAAAAATGGAGAATGGAAGAATCAGCAAGAGATGCAGAGGGAAATTGAGAAACAGAAAGAAAAAGAAATAGAGAAGTTGGAAAAAGGAAGACTAAATTTGTCTGACAGAGAGAAAGAATTGATGAAGGCTGAAAAACAGAAAGACAGTGAGCTACACATTGCTAAAACACTCTATAAAGAAGTAAATGAACGACTTTCACAGGCAATTAAGGACAAAAACTTCAACAAGGCTGCAATAGCTCAAGGGCTACTTAAAGTTGCCAAGCAAAAGTTGGAATATGCAGTGGAGCAAACCAAAGAGTGTTCAAACAAGAGAGTTGAGCTTGACAAAAACAAAGAGACTCCTTGAAGACTACTCCAAGCATCTATCTACCAAAAAGAGGAAAGACTAAGTGTGGAGGACATTTATATGATGTACATTTAAAGTGTAGTAATGTTGTACCCATGAATACTTTGAGAGCATGGTGGTAATGCATGAGTTCAGTAGCATTGTTGAGATTACAAGAAATGATTGATGTGATCAAGAACGTTTGCTTGGATGAATTTAAGACTGAATGTGTTAAGAATGTAAAGTTTGAGATTATTTCCAACAGCGTGCTCTCTGGTGTTGGAACAGAGGAGGCTATTGCATTCTGAATAACACTATCCTTTAGTGTATCAGCTGTTTAATATTCTGTTTTGTTGAGTGTAGAAAATGCAGACAGATAGGGCAAGTGTTGAAAATACTTTTTAAAAATCTCTATATTCCCCCTATATTTTCTAAAATTCCCCTATATTATCCCTGTATTTTTGTAAAAAAGCCCCTATATTAAGCCCTATATTTTCGAAGGAGGCAACTTGAAGCCCTGAAATTGTTCTTCCAAAATTTTCAGCCAATCACAGAATTTGGAAACGGAAGTCTGCGTGAAGTCCTAATTGTGATTAAAAGAATTAAATAGGACAAATCTAGATCACAAATAAATATCGACACTCATTTCCTATATATAAATATGGATAAAAAGCCTGTTTCATATTTCAGACAGCCGTGAAGGCGTGAACACTTTGATTTGATTCTGACAAGTCAATTATGTACTGATCAATCACAATAAAATTCATGACATGCGAGGAAACCTCAGAAACCACAAACTTAGTTACCATTTCTGCTTGCAGTGTTCTCGCACCTAATTGGCTTTTTCCAACAACATTTCTGGTGTTGACAGTTTTCTGAATTTCACAGTAATATTTAGTTATGTTACTTTCACAAAGAAATGTTAGCATAATTATGATATTATAAGTAAGTGAGATATAGCAAGAAAGTGAGTAATTTCATTGGCCACGAAAACGGAGCTTTTCACAAACGTTCTTCCAACCAGAGGAATTTGAAAATGCCAGCTTTTTTCTCTAGTCTGGACAGAAAAAATTTTGAAAACGAAGCTTTTCAAAAACTATGACATCACCATAATGCGAGTTTCTTGCCGGAGTCTTACTCTAACACAAATCCAGACTTTTTGGTTGTTGTTGCATTTTCAAAATTCTCTGGGATAGTCTGGACAAAAGCCAAATTTGAGATCTACCTATGCGTGCAGTTTATTGCAGCAGGAGCGCTACATGAGGAACTATTTGTAAATGACCAAACTATCTACCCAACACAACCGTTGACTTAAGGAAATCGCCATAATTATGCATAAAGTCAAAAACATTGTCTCTCCTTCCTACATAGCTAAACAAAAATATAAGCCGCTATGCTCTGAGAAACACTGACTTTACCTTTTTCAACACGGTAACTCATGGCAACCACAGCCTAAACTATCTAGGGCCTAAACCGTGGGCAAAGCTGAGTGAAGACCTTAGAAAGTCGGAAGCCTTAACAAATTTAAAATTTGGCTATTAAAGAACACTGAACTTGACCTAGCCTGCGAACGCAGACGTATTTCCGGCTGTCACTTGGTTCTGCCGAATAATAACGTCTGCGAACCTGAGCCAGGAAACGATATTCTGTGATGTAATGCCTTTTGTTTCTCCTTGGCCAATCAGATTCCAGGATAGAATGAAACTCAAGTGCTCCTCGCAGCGAATACCTTGCGCAGTAGTTCTGGGGTTATTTGAGCTAAACTGTGATTAGCTTAGAATTCCTACGTCACAGAAATTGTTTTCTTGCTTGGGTTCACAGACGTTATTTTTTGGCGGAACCAAGTACGTTCGCAGGCTAAACTTGACCGAGCTGAAGCAGTTGTTTTTTCATGTTCTAAATAACCTTGCCTTGTAGGTTAGAAACAATTTTAAATGATTGGAATTTTAATCATTTTTATTAGTACAGGTTAACTTATAAGCGAAAATTGCAAATAGTTGTCTTTTATGTTGTAATTAACTTGTCTTTTGGCGACTGGAATTCTGTAATTCTTACTAATATGTGTCCCCAATTAGTTTACTGTTTTAAAGTGAGCTAGAATTTTGACATGCTAATTAAGTTATTTATTTATTTAGAACTTAAATGCATTTTCAGAGTGAAAGCTCAGTTTTGTGCCAATGACAGCATTTTTTTTCTCTTGCTAAGAATTAAGTCTTTAGGTAACCCTTTACATAAGCCTTATTGGCTTCTCTGGGCTTCCTTGCCTATAATTACAGTGATGGGAAATTTTTATATTTATAAATGGTAAAAACTAAACAATAAATAAAATTTTGAAATTCCTTTAGCGTGGTGTGGACAGGGCCTAATTCCCTTACCACACTGATACAGTTTAGTATGAAAACGCATAAGTTTTTGATGCAGTTTCGCCTATCATCCTTAGTAAAATGCCCCAAAATGCCGATGAAAACAGAGGCTTTCAGAAATGGTTTCGAAAGTGGAGCATTTTGAAAATGTTTCGTTTGTAGTGTGGACATCTGAAAACAAAGGCTTTTGAAAATGGTGACGAAAAGAAGCATCATATTCTAAAGAATTGGTTCATGCTTAGCTCGCGTATATTGAGTTTTAAATGTACGTGGGAAGCTTCGAGAGCATAAAAGAAGCTTAAGAGTCTACAAACTTGCCAAGTGCATCCATAACTCGATATACGCACAGCTAAAAGCATAAACCAATTCTTTTATAACATGGTGACAAAAACTTGGGCGCTAAAACATGCTTTATCTGTGATTAACTACAAGGTTCTTACAATACACGGTGAAGGAAAACAAAGGCCATTAGGATGCTAACACACCACAATCAGTTGAGCAACAGTTGAACAAAAAGGCTTATGTTCAATGAAAATTTCGATTTTTTGAATTGATTGTAATAAAATACAGCCAAACAAAGTTAAAAATACTCAATAAGTTGTAGACAAAGAAAGTCAAAATACTCAAGTTTAAGTAAACATTTTAGCTTGGCAAAAGTCAAAGGCTCGAAGTAGGGATGGAATGTTCAGAATAATCGTGACATTTCCGAAACTTAAATAAAAGGAACTTGCACCAAACTCAACGGAAATTTTGCAGTTAATTTGAACTGCACACGTCATGTTTTATACACATGGCTGTACGTATATAGAGATTTCGTTCATGATGGCTCAATAGGAATTAAGTAGGACAAGCGCATGCTATGTTGCAATGTAACATTTTAGAAAACAGCCCTGAGAAAATATGCGTGCTGATTGGTTAATAATCGTGTTTTTATTATGCAATTAGATTACGAGCTCGAGATTTCTATCGCATGATAGTCGATGAGGGCACAGCCTGAGTCGGCTATCGTGCATAGAAATCGAGAGCTAATCTAATTGTTTTAGAATAGATCTACCAGTCATTCACAGAAACCTCCAAAACGCCAAGAAGCGAACCTCATTTTGTTAACAAGGGCACACTGCTACGCTACTCACTATCTATCGCAATAGATAGTGAGTAGTGTAGCCAATCGAGAACAAGATTCATGGTAGAACGCTAGTAGATTTCTACTAAAATTCGATAGAAACACGGTACATGTTTTCTATTTAAATATTGGTATCATAAGTAATAATGGTATTGTAAGTAATTTTGGTATTGTTATTGTATTGCATTTGTGTTCTTTACTTTTCAGTACCTTGACAATGGCGTCATGATCATGGAGACACTGAAACGTTGGTTTTTACGGTAGTTTCTGCTTGTCTGTGTAAGTGATGTTAGTCCGTGTTGTAAATTGAGAGAGATCCATGCCCACAGGGTTTCTTGTTTAAGGTTATTGTATACCTTTAGAGGTGTCTCACATCCAAGCAATGTTGCGCGTCCAGTTTAAACTGAATATACAAATTAAAGCTTATAAAGCTGGTGGCTATCACCCTGTACCGAGTTTTCAAATACAGTCCAACCTCCGCCAATGACCTCCTCCCTACAACGGCCACCTTTCTACAGTGGCCATTTTTTTCATCTCGGCGGATGACCCATAAATTTACTCCTCACCTCTCTACAATGGCCACCTCTTCATAACAGCAATGGCCACTAATTGCCAAAATAACCTCTCCACAAGGGCCAGTTAATCAACGACTGACGAATGGTGTATACAAAAACCCATTTTATATTGTAAACTATCAGGAACCTTGATTTGCACTGTGCATCGTTGGTCTCTGTTTCTGTTTGGCTTCTGTTTTATTGATATATTTTGACTGTTTTAGGTATTTTGATGCTAATATAAGCATTCTGTTAAATATGCAAATGTTGTATCCCCTGTAAAAACAGGTGCCATCACACCCCTACCTCCCCATAACGGCCCCTTTTTTCCCCTAAGGTAGCCGTTGTAGAGAGGTTTGACTGTTAAATGGATTGTCTAATTTTTCACGACCTCTTTCAAACATTTTTATCTGAGAACGATTTTTGTACCATCACTCCTTATTTGAAAATGTTCTGTAAATTTTCGCTAGAATTAACTGTGGCAAAACACAAACATGTTTTTATAGCGCTTTGTGTCCTGAAACCGAGGGAAAAAAGTAAATTGGTAGAAAACAAATTCGCTAGGGTGTTTTTAGAGGTCGTGAAAAATTTGGCGTTTTGAAATGGCATGAAGTTCACAAGTTTCCTTGAGCTTTGGAGGTTCATAATTTTGCTTTAAAATATGTAAATATATATAAGTGTGTTCTCTCTGATTGGCTTAAAAGCTTTGCTTCACCTGAACATAGAACATAAACTGAAAGGCATGTTTTATGTCTAAGTCAAACAGTGTGATCATGTATGGACTAAGTAGTCATGTTTGAACCCACGCAGAGATAAACAAGATGATACTACAAAAGTATCGAGCAAAACATAAGCACGAAAGAGTCTTCACGTCAAATTGGTAATATGCGAGAAAAAAGAACCAAGGAATTTCGTTGTTAGATCAAGGGGGAAAAAACTGGTCACGGAAAGTTGAATGCTCAAATCTCGAATGGGATGTCACAATGATGTCCACTTGATGACATAGATAAACCAGTGAAATCTTAGCATGGCAATATGCTGTACAAGGCAAGTTGTGTTTTTAGGAGTTGAATCATAAGAGAAACCTGAGTACACGCAGTTATGCGTCTAGTTTAATTTACAGAAAACAGGGAAAAGCCATTTTGGAACTTTGTTACTGTCTACTTAACCAGAAAAAGGGATAGGAATCTTTAAAGGTGTTGTGACTGAAATCCACGCTAATCCTGGTGATTGAACTGTCAAAAAAAACGTGCGCTGGGATCAACCACACAAAAAACTTCAATCAAGACTAGCGCAACTGAATGCAACCAAAACTATTTAGTTGCAATCGACAATCTAACAATCTAATCAGTCTTCACTGGTCATGTTTTGTCGTATAAATGTCACACATTTGACTTGCTAAATTCGCAATAAAACTCTTGACAAAAGACAGAAATGTATCTTCTGGTAATTGATAAATCTTTTATTTATCTGCTCTGTTCTGTCTTATATGACCAAAAAAAAGAACATTAACCTGACTGGCTTCATAGAACTTCAAAGACACTGAAATCACAAAAATTTTAAATCTCTGCACTTAACAAACACTCTGTAGTATTTGCCAATCTAAATGCAACATTGACCATATAAAACTATATATACAAGGCTGAATTGTATATGTAAATGTATATGTAATTGGCCACTCCCCATTGGGGCTTTTCAGGACCAATGTTAACAAACAATGATAAATAAATATTCAAATAAACATAACTAGGTTAAGAATCCCAACTGGCAGGAGGCAGACCAGTTGGCTATTTACAAGTGTAGTCGAGAAGTTGAACTCGTGGCTACCAAGAACAAGATCAGCTAGCGGTCAGAACGGGATTTGAACCCGTGACCTATGGATTGCAAATTAGTTGCTCTAACCACTCAGCCACGCTGCCTCCTGACAATTGGACAACTCTTACTCTTACTGGGAGATTGAAATCGCGAAAATTTTAACTTACTGCACTTAACAAACACTCTGTTATATTTGCCAATCCAAACGCAACAGGAACCAAATAAAACTATATACAAGGACAACTTGGACAACGCCTACTCTTACTGGGAGATTGGTACCCATTTCTTAGTCTTAAAAGTTAGTCCTTGACCAACACAATCAAAACAATATAGTGATTCCAAATTCCTGAAGCAATTCCCCATTAAATTGAACATTAAGCAAAGTACACCTTTGACCCAAACACCACTATGGATGCGATTGGTTTTCAGAAAGCAAGCACCATCTAAAGGAGTTTATGTTGGTCAAGGGTTCACTAGCTATGTTATTTGCTGCACAAATTGCCCTTAAACTCCTAAACATGACAATGAGCCTTACCGCTGGGGAAAAACATACTGTTTTGGAAATACTTTGCCCGAATCAAAGGCAACGTTTTCTCCCATTGTCCAAATTGTTGTTGAGTGTAAAACGTATAATATATTGTATCTCGGTCAAATGCAACAGAGTTGTCCCTTTTTTTGTTTGCCTAACACAACTGTCCTTGGGCCTTGAAAGACAGCTGATGATATTTTGACGTGGACGCATGTATACCGGAAAATATTAGACTTCCAATAACTGCAGTGAGGTTTTCCTTATACCTGTCGTCTTTGTGTTTTATGCTGAACAGAACAACCACTGAGCATCCTAGCAATACTTCAATCTTTCTATGATCTGGGGACATTTTCAAAATCTGAAAGGCTGACAATTCTGTTGTACTTGAGCTTGAAAGATTGCGAGGCCATCTATTGTTATTAAAGAGATGTTACCAAAGAGCTGGATCTAAGTGAGGCATTTCAGTATCGTGAGGCGTTTCAGTGTTGATGTTTGAGCTATTTACTTTTTATCATAGAGCACAGTCGTTTCTTTGGTTTTCAAAGCTTGTAAGTTCCGTCAAGTTGATGGAAAACGACATGTATGGGGTAGATCAGAGAACTGGTCTTTTCCTCCCACACGTCTGTCCCTGCTTGGAATTCGTAGTAGGTTGGGCATGTTTCGACTTCTGTCAACCAAGCTAGTCAAGCGGACCTCCTGTCCACTGAGTATTTAAGAACCTTGGCTAAGAACAGGGTGGGATTTTCCTGAGTTGCATCGAAAGGCACAAGCGCACATTTCCCCCAGGGAGGGCAAATCCTCTGTTTCCCGATCACTGTCATCTGTCGGGGAACATGGAGCTAGAGCTTCGTCTAGGATAAAATTGACAGCAGATCTATTAAGGTAGCTTAATGCTTGTGATCTGCGTTCAGACTCCATGCGTCGATCATAAATGCTTATCTGCATTCTCAAACTGTGCTTGCAAACACTTCCTAGGGACTCGGCTAGCCTTACATCAGAACTTTCTGGAGAAGAACAGAAGTGTTCCATCAGGGCGTGTCTTCGTTGATGGCACAAGGAAAACCTAGGTGTTCTTGAAAAACTAGTGACAGGTAGTGTGAAAAGAAACCAGCTGTCTTGAATTGAGTGCCGCGCTTGTTGAAAAAGAAGTAGTCATGTTTTCTTCAGATAGGAGGCGCGGTCTTGAGATGCCCTTGTACTCTTTGAGGTGGAAGGTGACAAATTGATACTCGGCAGTGTCAAATCGAACAACATTAGGACCGTATTTTGATGTGGTGTTTATAGCCATGCTCTATTAGCCAGACAGGTCCCTCGCTCGAAAAGATTATTGCATTGTCTCCCTCTGGAAAACTCTTGGCCAATTTGTGAATTTCTTGCTCTGCTAGTTCTTTTGTTGACAGACGTAGGGTCCTCAGCTCTTTGGCTTGGCCAGGGTTCACAGCGAAAAGAAGGAGCATCGTGAAATTTGCGTGTAACCTTGCTCTGACTACTCTAGGTCTCCTCGTACCTACAGTGGAGGCTTTGAATGACTTCCTGAAATTGTGGCCATAGCAGTGTCACAGATGGCACGCTCTTTGTAAGACGCTGTGCCTTTTCCGGTTGATTCTGCAGTGAGCGAAGATCAGAGATGCTTTCCACTTGCTCGTGGTCTCTTCAACCTTGGTCTGCATGAATAAACTTTGCCGTGATTATCAGACTGTGAAGATACCTAGAGGCCGTAGAGTTCTTAACACGTTGGTCTTCCTTGAGGTAATTCACGAATCTCTCCACTAAGGTGAATTCATCAATGAGAGACAAGGCGGGATTCAGTTCTAAGTTGGTCTCACAGTGAGCCAGGAATTTTACTAGCCTCTCCACGTGTCTGCCATATACTTTCTGCCATTCTCGGTGACTGCCTTCTGTGATTGAACTCGGCAAGATAGAGCACTTGCATCTCGTGAACTGAAGAAGCTATGACATCTTAGAATGCAGAAATATTGAGTTTTTGTTTCTTTAACATCAGAGTGATTACACTATCATCTTGCTGAAGGCAGTCTTTGCAATTCGATTTGTTGGAACTGTCCAAGGTTAATGAGTCTTCCTCCATTGATTGGAAGTCAGTGCTGTTGCATTCATCTTCACGTGAGCTTTCCTCCCTGGGTGTGGCCTCGTGAATCAAGGAGCTATTGGTGGCGGTCCCACCAGTTTGTAAGATATGGTCAATGGAAAAATTGGAAGTTGTTGCTACTGGACTTCTTCAATTAATGCCACTGTCATAGGATAGAGCTGATGATTTGAAACTGGTCTCTCGACTGAAACACCTCTCGACTTTGGAGAAAGCACTATCGCTGACGCCAGTGCGCTTTCTACTTAGCTGCCTTTCATTTTGCATGGGCGATTTGTGATAAGCTTGGAGAATGTTCACGTCTCTTTTAGATATAAGGGAAATTACCCTAAAACTAGCTAACTGGGGCCTTGCTCTTTTAACAATGTCCTGAATGTCCCCACGGCACTGGACAAGAGTCAATCCCAAGCTTCGCATGCGGGATTTAATCATTTTTCTTGGAACGCAGTAAACATTTTGTCGCATACTTCAATGAAAGCGTGATATGTCCATCCTTGGTCATCGGAAACTGGGAAAAGGGAGTCATCATCTTGTTTATCACCACCAGTAAGAGGGGAACTTTTGTCTATCTAATAATAACCAAGAAAAACAAATTCACAATAGCACTTAATAGTAAGAGCTGCCCTAATGCTTAGGCTAAAGAGTGAAGAACATCGTATTTCTCTTCACATCATTTTATCAAGCAAGTGAAAAATAATCTACAACTAGTAACACGGATGTAGACAGATTTATATATTGAACACTGAAGCCTTTCAAATCAGACCCACTAGCGAAAGTTCAGATCAGTTGTCCTTTTGATATCATCTAATTCCGAAACAGTAAATGATCTTTCATATGCGATCTTTCATTTCCCGAAACATATATGATCTTTCATATTTTCACTTGAATTCAGAATTAGTGTGAACACACAACTCACCGAGTCTTCCAGCAAAGAGTTCAATGTCCGTCTTGAGGTTTAAGTATCTTCCTGCCCAATCTGCGCTTTAGGCCTGGGTCGCACTAGAGTCAATCTGAGCCAATTTTGTTTGCATAAGTAATAAATCTGTCTTCAAGTAGCAGAAAATAAGTGTGACCCCCAGTTTCAAAAACTCGCCAATTTTTTGCGGATTGCCAAAATTTTGCCAATCTTCAAAGAAGCCAAAGTGCTGCCTCGGAGGCTTCCAAATTTTGGCAAAGCAAACAATCTTGTTTTTTTAGCCGTTAAGCTGTCATATTTCTTCAAATGTGTCTGGTAAAACTGTTATTTTTCTTAAAACATGCCTGGATAAAGTTACAGTGGGAAAAATAACTTTGTTCGGTCAGCACGTACGATGGTGGGACAAAATTATTTTTTACCCGGTCCATCTGGCCCTTTCTTTCTACGGTTTCTATAATGGCAACAATGAATATGAGCAGCATTTTTTTTCCAAATGCCTATGACTCCTACCCTGGATCCAGCTACCAGCACCAATTCAATGGTGAAGAGATGGCGGCAAGGCAATCTCCGTCCCTTGCAAGCATGGAAGCAAGACAGTCTCCTTCGCTCGGTTCGATTCCAAGTGTGGAAAGCAGTCAAAGTAGTGGAAGCAACAACACAAATGACAACAAAGGAAAAAAGAAAGTAAAGTACAAGACGTGATCACAAGCAGAGCAAAAACTGCTGGTCCAATTATGGGCCAAAAACCACGAATTGGTAGAAAGCAGAGAGGCAAGAACCGCATGGAGGAAAATCGCGGAAGAGTTAAACTCTTGTCTAGAGTCCAACAAGAGCATAGAAAAGTGTATGAAGAAAATTAAATACCTAATTGAGAAATATAAAGAGCCGAAGGAGTGGAACCGGAAACAGACTGGGGGCACAAGAAGGCAAAGCATATTTTACAACGAGATTGACGCTATCTTGGGGTGTCGAGATATCGTTACATTACAAAACATGTCCGAAGCAGGCACCAGTGGAAGTTCAAGTCTACTGAAGACATCACACAGCAGCAGTGTTGACTCCCCAGCTGGTTTGGACGATTTAGATGCCCAGTCCGACAAGAATAAGCAAAGTCAAGGGGACTCAAAGAAACAAGATGCGTGTGATGCAAGGACCGATAGGAAGAAGCAATCTAAACAGTCGAGGAAAAGGAATCGTGCAGCCGTCGAAGAAGGAGAAGAGGAGGAAAGAAGAGAATTGTGTGAAAGTATGGATGCCATCAAAAAATGCGGAGAAAATTTAAGTAACTTTATGGAAACCTCAGAAACCCAAAAACAACAGATGGCCATGATGGGTCAATTTATTGGGGCTATGACCCAGTTTATGAGCAAGAACACTGAATCGTCTTCTCCCAAATGAACGGTTAAATGCATTTGACATTAACACATTTTTCTAGTCAGAAATTGACTGCGTTTGAAATGTTCCTGTTCGATATTATAACATCATATTTTAAGCAATTTAGATCATGAATTTTACGATGTATGTGCAATATTGCGTGACCTAATACATGTAACGCAATTTCGAAGTTATGTGTATATTGTACTGAGCACAATATGATAAAAGTTCAATTGACTGTGTTTGAAGTGTTCCTGTTCGATAACATAACACTTATTCTATGCAATTTTAGAGAATTTTGCGATGTATATACAATATTGCGTGACCCAGTGCATGTAACGCAATTCCAAGTTATGTTGTACACATTACAATAAAAGATCAGCAAGCAAATTTAAATCATGATCACGATTTAACATTTGAAATCAAGAGATGTTAATGGTAAATGAAAAACTGAAACGATATAAGCACGGTAACGCGAAAGATATAATGTACTCAAAATAAAGTTAGAGAAATTCCTTAAGGATGTCTCTTATCTCTTGTCCATCCCTAACAACATCTCCATTGTTGTCATCACGGCAGTGGTGATCTGGATTGCTGTCGTCATCACAATCGTCCTCTATTTTTATACAGACATTGTGTAGGACAGCACATGCAACAGCGATAGGAACAGAGAATTTAATGTCACTATCAAGGCGCTTTTGTAAAATTCTCCACCGTGACTTAAGGCCTCGAAAAGTGCACTCTATTTTGACCCTTGCACTTGATAGTTCAGGGTTAAATTGTATTTCGCTCTTGTCTCTCGTAGCCTTTGGGAATGGCCTTTGAAGCCATGGTGATATCGGGTAAGCACTGTCACCTACTAAATATGGGCCAATCTCGTGGTGGTTAACATTTACGATGGGGCCAGTGAGAATGTCTCCTTGCTCAGCTTTGTGATATAAACTACTGTTCCTTAATATGCGAGCGTCATGCATACTTCCTGGATATCCAGCGGAAAAATCTAAAAAGAGCAAGTCCCCATCAGCTACTGCCTGAATGCCAAAGTTGTGATGTCGATAGTGACTAAAGTAATCGACTGCTTTCTCGTGTGGTGCATTTATCGGTTTATGGGTGCCATCAATCGCTCCAACAATGTTTGGCAGTCGAGATAAGTCTTTAAATGTTCCTATAGAGGCTGGTTTCTGCCACTGTTTCTGGGAAATGTATATATTCATCTTTCAGTTTAAACAAAGCTGCCACAACATCTTGGACGGCCTCGATTACAGTGGATTTGCCAACATTAAATACAGGTCAGATGCTCATGTATGAATTGTCGTGTGCAAGCCTATATATTCCTAGGGCTAAAACTTTTTCCGGTGGAATGCAGTCCCTCAATCGCTTATTCTCTCTGGTTAACCACGGCGTCAGGATGCCAACCAGGGCTTGAAAGGTCCCTCCCTTCATTCTCAGCTGGCGTCGAAAGTAATCTTCTGGAATGTTTCTATTGTAGAAATGTATTTCAAACCATGACTCTGCCGGATGCGGTAAAATCCACGACCAAGGACGGTTTCGTAAATGACGTCTTTTCAAGCGAACCCTACGTCTTCTAATAGCAGACACTAACCGTTGAAAAGCCTGCTAATAGTGCACCAACAATACTAAAAACGCTACGTTTTGTTGAGACTAAAACAAAATTCAACAAAGGTCTGAAAGCTGCAAAAATAATCATATGTTTGTGACGATCCATTCTTGCACAATTAACGTGCGAAATGTTTTGTTGTCTGTAGATCTTGTGACGTATATGTGAATCAGCAAAGTTTTGGTTAAAACATGTTGGTCCAATGCGACCACCGCAAAAATTTGGAACATGCAAAATTTTTGCCAATTTTTGTCCTCCCCAAAAATTGGAAATATTTTAAACAAACAAAATTGGCTTTAGTGCTACCCGGCCCTTACTCTGACAAAAGATAGACAATGGAAATAAAAATCCTCATTCACCATCGAAACAAGAATTCTCAGATGCTGGTTAAATTGCTTCACTCGATCAATTCTTTTACAACATTTAAAAAATAACAGCTTGCCGCCAAACAGTGAGATTTCCACGTTCAAGAACCAACCCCCTTTCTGTAGCAGACCCATATTGAAAAAACATATTTTTTGGAAACAATTTCTTGGGATAAGTAAACAATACACTAAATGTTGCAACCAGAAAATAACTTGTTAGACTGCCTATATAATTGGCCGTTGAAACTTCCATAACAAAAATTCTGGATTCATCTTCAAAGTATGCCAGAAAATAGTACTGCTTGACAATCTCTATGACTCTAATGAGATGGCTGATGAAAACCAGACAGGTCTGATGCAAAAAATTGTTCAACTTTGCATCAAGAACAACTTGAGCTCTATCGCAATAAGTGAAAATAGCGAAAAACTCTTCTCTTCGATCTTTCTCAACTTCTTACTAAGCGTGTTCAATTCAGTGGGAAAGCTGTTAACTGACCTTTCTAAATCAGAAAA
>Ga0126339_10001062_pt1 | contig 17622 bp, 6 predicted proteins | sample OrbTmetagenome_2_FD_92532 | JGI IMG/M metagenome (GOLD analysis project Ga0126339, IMG submission 92532) | Coral microbial communities from Petempiche,Puerto Morelos, Mexico - Orbicella T R C metagenome | ecosystem: Host-associated > Invertebrates > Cnidaria > Coral | place: Petempiche,Puerto...
TGATACTAAAACAATTAGACCCTTCGCCCTCAAGGGCCACGGGTCAATAGCCCATTCGGCTTCGCCTCATGGGCTATTGACCCGTAGCCCTTGCGGGCTACGGGTCTAATTGTTAATTAGTAACCGTGCAGATATCGTGCGAGTTGTGTAACGATCCAAATTCTTCTTCAGCCTCTTTCTTCGCCAGGCCTGCAAACGTCAGTAAGGAGGACACGACGACGAAAGAATTCTGATCGCCAGGCTTGTGAAAGAAGCTTTTTCGTAGCCATTGCTAACCAATCAAATCGATTGCCGACCATCGTCTTAGACACGTGACTATATCTGATCTAACACGCCCTCTTGTTTGCTCCTGTTGTCAGATAGCAAGTTCCAATCAGAATCGCCCTAGGTCCCAGGCATACATTCTCTTCCTTCGATAACCAAGCGAGGCCCGGTGCTTCACCGTTTCCATTGGAGTTCAGATTACACGTAAGCTGAATCAAAATTACGAAAGTCATATAAAGACTCCTTCAGGCTTAATTACTGGCTTACAAAGTATGGACAAAGTGGTAACAAATGAAAAGTAAGACGACAATAAAATAAGAAATTTTTCCGTCCCTTTTAGGTGAAAACTTCTTAGGATAAAAGTCACAGTCCTTACTGCCTTGTGATTTCTATAAATATTCCATATCAGTAAAACTTTTGATTATATTTTAGTTTTGAAATATTACATTAATACAATCACATTCTAAACAGTAACCTATCTCCAGGTCGCAACTTTTCTACATTGATAAACACTAATTTTTAAATTACACGGTGTCCATGGCACCCTGGTTCTAAAGGCCGCTAATTTCAAAAGTAACGAGGGTCGTTACTTTCAGAAGTTTACGGTACCTGTCAGTCTGCCCAGTCCTTTGAAGTGACTCATGACTCTCAGCTTCTCCCTGACTGCCGAACTGAGAAAGTAAATCCCACGTTAACTCTATGCTTAAGACCAGAGAATGTTGTTTCAATGAAATTTGTTAAGGGTAAAAGCTTTTGCATTGTTACGTCATATCTGCTTCAGTTTCTTTTTGAGTACGTAGAGCTTTACAAAATCCCTCTTATACCAAGATATCACGATCTTTTTTTTCCTTACCCAAAAAAGCGGCTGTTTTCCACCAGCTCGTCAAGCACAAACTGTAGATACCACTATGGTTGGCATAAAACCATGCCACACGAAAAAGCTGGTTACTGAAACTGTGGAACAGAAGCAGAGAGGAAAAGTAAAACTTAAAAACAGTCTTTGTAGAATTGTTTGAACACAAAGAATTGACAGCCCCCGTCAGACCCTAACCGAGTGTATTAAATCCTGTCCAAGAGATCTTTTAACCAATCTGCTGGGTCTGGCTGGTGGGTTGTTTCGTTGTTCTTGTTCTTGTTCACAATAACAAATGGTTTATTATACATCGTACCCAGGATTGAAGCGATGGCTTGTGGAATGCAACTGTGTCCACAAAGGAAAAGAAAGCATCAATCAGAAAATTGCTCCAAATATGATGGTTACATCTGCATGGAATGTAACTGATTATGCTTGGAAGAGGGAAATTTGATTTAACTCGTCACCAGTACTTATATGAATTAAATAAGGGTGTGATGGCATGTTTTTATCTTAACTGATTTCTCGTTCCCAGTTTTCCATTGCACTACTCAAAAATTTCCCAGAGCTTCATTGAATTTTTTCACGATTTGGGGGCTCAAAATTGAACGGAATCAAAATATTTCTTTTGTTGAATATCTCGTCTTGCAGTCGGCCGCATAGTGGAAGCGGAAGATTGTTATGTGCCTGTGCAGACCGACCTTATGCTAACTGTTTAACATGGCTTTATTATAATATTAGGCAAGGCACTAAAACATACTTACTCGAGGCTCATGTCTTTACAGATTATCATGAATATGGATCAGTAAATGGTATCCATATTCATGATAACCTGTAAACATAAAAGGGGTGTAAGATAAAATATATGATATAAGGAGATGAATTATTGGAAATTTTTACTTTCTAGGACTTGTTTGACTGAAGTCGGATTTTAGTTGTTATGGTGTTGTTAGACAGCGTCATTATTAGCAATCTACAGATAGTACCAAACATTAGCCGTCCTAACGCGTTGCGCCCGTCCAAACAGGTTGACGCAGCCGTTGATAGAGTGCTTCTGGTTCTCCTATCAGTACCACCCATTTAACACCAGAATCAACCAATTTCTTTCACAAAACTTCGGCATTCTTTCAACGAATGAATTAAGTCGAGGTGTCTTCCCACAACCACCTTTTGTGGCGCACAAACGCGAGATCAACTTAAGGAACATACTGGTTTACCCCACCCATCATTCTTTTACCAAACAGCCTGGCTCCCTCGCGTGTCAGCGTCCCCAATGCAACACCTGCAGTCACATCAGTAGCGTTGCAGAGGTACAAGGCCGTAAGTGTTTCTTTTCCATCAGTGAACATTTCACCTGCCAATCCGAGAATCTTATTTATTGCATATCCTGCCGCCAATAACCTCTTATTTACATTGGTGAAAAACTGGACGAAACCTCAGGAGTCGTTTCAGCAAACATTTGCGAAGTATACGCAACAACACTCCAGGGTTTCCTGTGGCCCAACACTTCAACTCCACGGGCCATAGTATTTCTCATGTCCAGGTGCGTGGTGTGGCTCTATGCAGTGGAACCAACATCCAACGGAAGCAGCCTGAAATGAAGATGATTTTTTGGCTGGGAATCGTTCAGCCCAATGGTCTTAATAAAAATTTCAGCTTCCTTTGAATTGTGACATGCATCTTGTGCGCGCTACTATTTACATACCCACGCGCTTCAATTCAATTCCATGTCTGACGACAATTTATTAGTGTAACGGTTTTCTGAACACTGAAGAAGGATTATACACCCGAAAACGTCTGTTTCTTCAAAGACTTTTATGACACTCTTTGATAATTTGTTATAATATCAACCTATAAGCGTTATTTTTAGCCGTGGTTATTATTGATGAGATCGAGCCGTAAGAGAAGAAGGAAAATTAAAGAAGGTACATTGTTCCTGTTGTAATGTAAATCACATTACAAGAAATTATATGGTATACATATTGTTAGTAGGTCTGAGAAAAAAAGAGACTCATGCTATGAATACATATATGTTATTTGCCGGCTAGGAGGTCCGTGTAGTGAAAAACTGCGACCAATGTCTTGAAAATACTTCCCAAGGCCGCAGGCCGAGTACAGAATTTTCAAATCCGAGGTCACAGTTTTTCGCTATACGGACCGACCCTAAACCGGCAAATAACTTGTTTATTTCTTGCTCTCTCCCAAATCACTTTTATAATTGTTGGCCTTTTCCATACACACCAAAGGTCACCCAAGCGTAATATAAGAGTTTGTATGGAGATCAGGAGTTGACATTAAATTCGTTCAATGTATGGGTAATTTACCGAATAAAGACTCTTGCACATTCAGTGTGTCATGTTTTCTCATCCTGGAGAGTTTAAACGAGATTTGGGCGAATTTTAAAAAAAATTGTCCTACGGTGATGAGAAAACATGACACATTGAATCTTCAAGAGTCTTTATTCGGTAAATTACCCATACATTGAACGAATTTAATGTCAACTCCTGATCTCCATACAAACTCTTATATTTTAGCCACAGTTCTCCATGCAAACTCTTATATCACGCTTGGGTGACCTGTGTACACACATGGCGCGCGTGTGACTGTGACTGTGATCAGAGACAGGCCAAATCCAGACGGCGCTTAGGACCAATCAGTTTGCAGGATTAGTAATCGAGAAATTATCTCATTTGAAACGTGAGCAAGAATTGCTATTTTTTTGTTGTTAGAGTGATTCGTACCTTGATATTCCAAACAAGCTGGTAATATTAAGTCATTGTCCTTGCATACTTTCTTATTTGCATTTCTTCTGGATGCCAGTGTTCGATGCTGGAAAGAAAACAAAAATAATATTTTGCAAGATAAGCCATAGATGTATGAGATTTTCTTGAGTTGCAAACAAAGGTTATCAAACAGCATTGTAAGAACAAATTTTAACCGTCACTAACGAATGACGAATGGAATGCGAGAAGCGCGCGCGGAATAACAGTTTCCATAGCAACTAAACCCAAACAGAAAACTGAAAAACGTACAAACATAGCGCGTTTCTTGTCCTCGACTCAGTAAAATTAATTCGTTTATGAATCAATTAATTGTAACACAAATAAGCAAACCTAGACAAGCTTAATTATTTTCTCAGTTAAAATTCTATTTCTGCTCATCATTAAATTAATGACCAATCTTAAGCCTTGGTTTTACGACAACCCAGAACTGAAATTAAACATACCTTGTTCAGGTATGCTGTCTTCCAAACAGTCTTTAGGTCCGACCAGCCAAAGCAAAGTACTGGGGGCCACATCCGGGGTGTACCACTCTGCTGTGTACATGTTGTTGTAGGGCCTGGCAGGCCGTTCGCTGTACGTTGACTGACTGTGGTCACGTGTTGTCAGTGTTGAGATATATTCAACTTCTGCAGACGTTGAGATGACATATTTTTGGCTCCTAGAAACCTGATAAATCATGAGAAAATCTTCAGTGATTGATAGTTCGATACAGGTAACAGCAAAATACTTTTTTGGGGTAAAAATAGAAACAAATACAAACAAACAAATTGTCGCTCAACTTTTTTATGGACTGCGAAATAAACTCTTTATTTTGCATTACAGTAACACTCACCTGTTTTCTTCTAAAGATCCTTTGAACACGAACACAATTGTGGCTAAATGCACAACCAATTTTCCAAATAAAGACCAATAAAGGTAACGACGAAAAACGATAAAACAGAAATTCCGCGCTTTAAGACACTTGACTGATTTCCCTTCGAAAATCTTACATTTAGCATTTCGTCCGTTTCTGACATAATAGCGCGTGCACTAGAAGTTCGCAAAAGGAGCTGATTGGCTGCAAGGACTGTCAAGAAACAAAAGTCACGTGTCAGTTTCAAAACATGAACTTTCTTGTTGGATCTGCACATATCTTGTAAACGTATCCCTCCCCGGGAGGGTGGCACTCCACAAAGCTCTTGATGATATGCATAAGCTCCACAAGACATCTCTTATTGGCAGTGTAAAATTCCGCGTTATGCCCTAACAAGTTTGATATATGATGGATAGTAGATTATTTTCTTTCAGAGATTTCTGAATCCGGTCCAATCCAGTCTTGTCAACTTATGGCAAGGAATTTTTTTAAAATGTTTTCTTGTCACTGTATTGGACTTATCGTAAAGCGGTCGTTACAAAAGGTAGATTGCGTGTTTGCGGGCTGTAAGCTATTAAAACTGGAGCTCTATTATTAAAGGCTAACAGGAATCCAGAAATTTACCATGGTAAGCCTGAATAACGCCCAGATTAACCTGTTCTACGGTTAGCTAGCTCTCAATATTGGGATCAAAAAGTCTGCAGTCGACCTCTGCAACCTGCGCCGCAGCCTACAGAGTTTACCGCTGGCGTACAATCTGAGCCCGTGCTCAGATCTATCTTGACCAGCTGACCAGTTGAGCAGACTGGACTTTAGTCAATTCTACGTCCGATTGTCGAGAGTACTGTTGAGTTGTCCTTCTTCTGTGAGCAATTTGCACTTTTCTTCAGCATTTCACAATGGAGAGGAAATTTTTTGTGGGTGGTAACTGGAAGATGAACGGGAGTAAAGGAAAAATCGATGAGATTTTAAAGAATCTGGCTGAAAGTAGTCTGAGTCCGTCTACAGGTTTGTTCGTGAACATAACCCTAACTTATCCGCTTGCATGCCTGTTTAGTCAAGCTTATAAACAAGCTTATATTTTGGCTAAGCTTTTACTTTGCTTACATAGTGGCCTCTCAACAGTGAAAAAATTGACAGAAGGTGTCATATTTTCTTAATTTGAAATCAGGAGAAAAATTCAGTTCAGTACGTAAGCCTTAGATCGGTTGAGTGAAAGTGTCATATTTCCCAGGGTCAAGATAAGTGTATTCCAATTAGCCATCCACTGGGTTCAAAAATTGTGTGTCATTTATAAATGCGTTGATATTGCATCTTGATTTTTTAAAGCAATAAGAAACACGATGTGATGCTTTAATTGCTGAAATTATTTTCTGTGCATTTGAGATTGGTGTACCAGCTTGGCTCTGATGACACACCCCTTACCCTCCCCCATTACATCTGTTGTAGTCCATTCAGGTCAAACCATTGAATGTCCCCCAAACTAGTAGAGATGTGTTTTGCTGCTAGTTTTGAATTTTTTGGGGAGTGATTTTCAATTTCTCTCATCATTTGATTGTTGATAGTGCATTGATATTATCCACAATAGGTACAAGAGGTTTACTCAAGGGAAAATAAAGTTTAAAATAATTATACTCTGTAGAACTCTCTTTGATCTACCACTTTGATCTCACTGCCTTATAGGTGAAGACTTCCTGCTGTTCTCTAGTAATATAACGTATAATCATTGCCCGCAGGGATGTTGGTAAGGGCCCACTGCAGGCTTATTTCTTTGGCCAAAAGGGAACTTGAATGGGACTGACATTTCACCTGTCAAGTGTAAAAAGCCTTGGGTAAACTTTGAAGCTATCAAGGCCAGAAAAGTTGGCTTGGCTTGTTAATGAGCTGGCATAGTATTTTCTTAGCTACAACCCTGATTGCCAGTTTAGGTGCTTGGGGAAGGTACAAAGGATGGTGGTGCCCACAACCCTAAATGGTAGAACCACCAGGTGATGTCAGCTTTAGAATCTCAGTGGAGACTGCAAGAATTTTATTGCCTTGATTTCCTTCTTTGACAGTAAGCTCTATTCCTTAGAAAAGCTCTAAAACTGCGAGATTCCTATGACGACAGTATTCATGTTCCACTCCTGTGTGTGATTATGAAATTCTAGCTACACATCAGATATGTGTTAATCATTGAACAGCTATCTCATCGTTGTTCATTATTCAGTAGGCAAGTCAAGAAAATGAGCCTACTGAATAATGAACAATGATGAGTCGTAGAGTAAACATTTTTTAGACATGTATTGTTGAATGATTAACACATACCTTGGAAATGTTTTAGTTTGAACAGATCAGGCAGGTTAATTATCAACTTTTGTTTTGTTGTGACATAGAAGTTGTAGTTGCTCCTCCATCCATCTATCTGGATTACGTCTGTTCATCAGTCAAGTCAGACATTGATGTGTCGGCTCAGAATTGTTACAGGGTGGCCACTGGAGCTTTCACAGGAGAAATTAGGTACAACATAAATTATAATACAAGTACAACAGCCCAGCACACACATGTATACTCTCATTTTTAGTGCAGAGTGCACTATTGGGATGGTTTGGGGGGCTGATGTTCGCTAAGTCACTAATGCCATAAGGTGTAAACTTCAATGTTTGTTTAATTAATTAATTTCAATTAATCAATTAGCCTTGCGGGAAGGAGAGTTGGGTGGGGTAGGTACCCAAGTGCATTACGCAAAACCTGTCATATTTACGTTGCTTTAATTAATAACATGACAAAAATATATGTGTGGTTTTGCAAATCTCATGCTATCCTTGTGGTGCCATTCTCTTAGGAACAAAAGCAATTTGTTCCAAACGCATGCGCAGATTAGTTAATGTCAAAGTCAACTATATGTTAGGTGAAAGATACAGTTCATACAGGACTACCCATGAACGTTGAGTGCTTTCCCTTGTGGTAGAACATAACATGTAAGACGCATGGGTTCTAGCATTGTTAGTGTGATAAACTCTGTTCTGGAGTTCAGATGCACGCTTTTTTTTATTTTTTGTAAATGAGGGATATCACACTCTCGTTTTGGCTGGGGACAGCAGTTATATTTCAGGTAACGTCAGTTCTCCTTTTTTAGTGCAAAGAACACTACTGTGACTGTATATCTTCTGGAATCTTCCCTAGCTCAATTCAAGAAATGTCGTCTGCTGTTTCGTCTATAGTTTTCATAAATGTCATGTGCTTTTTTTTTTTGCCGGGGTTGAAATAGAGAATGGGAACATATTGCTTCTCCTTAGCAGCTTGTTTGTTTCCTCTTCTATGAAAGAAAGCCAAAAGTACATATTCAGCCGAAACTTTCCCACGTTAGTAACATGTAAAACAAGTAAATTTGTGACAAAAGAAACTTTGTTATTATTGCCGCAGACTGTGTGGTACTTACTGAAACCTCCAATTAATTTCATCAGTCAATGAGGTGACTCGCTCACCTATGTGGGATATAATTTCGGTCAAGTAAAGATCTCTACCTTCAGTACTTTTCGTTGAAACGCTCCTCAATGCTATTACTGGATAGCATTGTGTATTACTTTGATGTGGTTTTATTGTTTACACCAACTCGGCTGGCAACAGAATAAGAACGCACTCTTCCGTGACTCGACATGACTATTTGATAATTAGATTAGTTCCTCTTTATCCGTGAAATGAAAATTTGCATTTTGAATAAATCAAAATTGTTCCTCTTCGACTTTTCAGCAGATACCGGTATTTAACTTTTATTTTCCAATTATCTCCATCAGTGAGTAAAAAAAATACACATCTTTCTTATATTTTCGTGGAAACGAAGGTATCTTGTGACACACATTGGCGAGGAAAACAGAAGTATCAAGTTACAAATGTTGGCGTGAAAAGTACAATTGTCACATTTCAAAACCATCTTGACAAACGGTAATTGTAAGTTATTTTTGGGCCTTGAAAGAAAACACAAACATAAAACATACACACCGCTAAGATTATGTCTTATCAAGTTTTTGTCCGCTCATATTTCGTTCATATTAGTAGACTACCAAGGGAGAGAATGGCATGGGTGAGGACCTATGTGACTACTTTATCAGAGCCATTAATTACACTCTGCACTATCTGAGATTGTCTCACTAGTTGATAATGGGAATGCTAATAATCAGCAACTGTGTCATGATATAGCACACCTCATTGAGTTATAATGCACACAGAAAGTTTGGGGCACACGAAAGAACTATAAGTAGAGTTGCTTGAGGTGAAGCTGAAAACAACTCTAGCTTCTTAGTGGTGAATGGGGTGTTATATCAAGGGTGAGTCCGTGATATAATTGAGGAAATTGATGTAACTGAGGAAATATTGTATTTAAATTGTACAACTGACATCACTGTGTATGTGTGTGCCTAGCTAGCTTACGAACATAGATGGAGTTTTGCCTGCCACTTTCAGTTAGTAGACAAGTGGGAAACTGTCTACGTTCATAGGCTACTTGATGGCTTATTTTGTGAAATCTTGTTTTTAGTCCTGCCATGATCAAAGACATTGGCTGTAATTGGGTGATCTTGGGACATTCTGAGAGAAGGAATATTTTTAAAGAGAGTGATGAGGTAAGAGATTTTAAATCTGTGATAGCCAGAACTTAAATGTTTGAGCCAGGTGCCTATATATGAACATTTGGGAGGTCCTGGCAATTGAACAATAAAACAATGGTTGATGAAAATTTATGTTAATCATTAATAATCAATACTAATTAAGTGATTAATTTGACAATCAATGGTTTATTGATGGAGTAGATTTTTGCGATTTTTCATTGATTAGTAGTTGATAATACTAATTAAAATTGATTAATGTTGATCATCATTGATTGATTGGTATCCATGATTGTTATTATTGATTATATCAATTGCCCTCAGCTTGGAAATTATATGACAAAAATTTAGTGCATGAGCTGCCATTTATGAATGTTAACATGATCTTCCATTTGTACTGCTGGTGTTTAAAGTAACAAAACTGTATGAAATACAAGTTTCAGGCATTTTGATAATGAATAGAGCCTTTAACAAATTCTTTTTACTTATCTCATAAGCATACCAAATTGAGGCGTAACTAATCACATGTTGTGCACAACATGAACAGCATGTAACATTACAAAACTGACATGCGCAGAACAAACAAAAACACTCATTGTAAGTAATAGTCTGCATACAAGCCAAGTGGCCCATCAGGCTGCCACTTATCCCAGTTTCTGTAGCCTGAAGCAACTAGGAGTATTTTTACTCCCCCCCTCCCTGGATGGGATGCCAGTCCATCACAGGGTTACCCCCAGCATTAAATTTGCTGGTACCCATTTATACACCTGGGTGGAGAGAGACACTGTGAGAGTTAGGTGTTTTGCGACAATGTCCATGGCTAGGGCTCAAACCCAGTCTGCTCAATCACGCCTCACTTATTAAATGCATATGAACAGCTAGAATTCAGTTGCTGGTACTTTGATTTCATACTTCTGGCTGTTCTTTGTATTGGTATACAGCTGTGTTATCTAATATATACATCATATTTTCATTAGCTGATTGGTGAGAAGGTTGCCCATGCTTTATCAGAAGGATTGAAAGTGATAGCTTGCATTGGAGAACTTCTATCAGAGAGAGAGGCTGGAAAAACTAAAGAAGTTGTTTCAAGACAACTCAAGGCTATTGCTGGTACAGTATGTCACTCTGTGCTTTATGGTTTTGTCTTGCTGATCCAGTAATTAACATTATTACTGGAAAAGTTTTATCAAAATGTCATGACAAGCAATCAAATATTTGCCAAACTCAAAATTGACTTCAATAATAATATAAAGACGCCGCTAGGAAAAAGCGGGTGGTTTTTAGCATACGCAATATCTCGAAAACGAAGCAAACTTTAGTGGAAAAACTACGGGACATTGCTAAACATACCTAAACAAAACTGCATGCACAATTTGGAGCGTTTTCAACAACGTTCACTTTTGAGCAAAATACCTAAGGCTTTTTTTCAGCCGAGCCCTTCAGATAAACAAAGCCAGGGCGTTTGTTATAATAAACCAAGGCGAGGCTTTGTTATAAGTCAAAGTATCGCCTCGTTTTATTATAACAAAGGATCAGCTCGGTTTATTATAACAAAGCCCGGCTTCGTTTGTGTGAAGGGCTCGGTGGAAAAAGGGCGTTAGGTATTTTGCTCAGAAGTGAAATTTGTCAAAAATGCTCCAAATTTCGCATGCTTTTTTTTTTTAGGTGTGTTAAACAATGTTCTGTATATGTTTTTGCTGAAGTTTGCATCGTTTTTGAGATATTATGCATGCAAAAAACTTTTATTTGTTGTCACATCAGCGCGCGACCGCAAGGATGTTCATTTCACTTAAAATACAGTAAAATTTGGATTTCTCGCGTTGCGTAACCTTAAAAAATATTGATTTCAGGTCAAAAACAGTTAAAATGTTGATTTCACGTTAACGCGCGACCGCAAAGACTTTGATTTCACTTAGAAAATAGCAAAAAGTTAATTACACGAAACGCATAAGCTGAAAAATGTTGATTTCAGGTTGATTTTACTTAGAAACGAGCAAAATGTTAATTTCACGCAGCCCATTCACTCAAACATGTTGATTTCGGGTCTAATTAGGTTAAAATGTTGATTTCACATGAACGCATGACGGCAACGATGTTGATTTCACTTACAAAACAGCAAAATGTTAATTTCACGCAACGTATAAGCTCAAAAATGTTGATTTCAGGTCTCAAATAGGTTAAAATGTTGATTTCACGTTAACGCGTGACGACAAGGATGTTGATTTCACTTACAAAACAGCGAAATGTTGATTTCATCAGAACGCATGACCGCAGAGATGCTCATTTCACATAAGGATTAGAGATTAGTCCAGTGTTATTCAGCAGTGTCAGGGCTTTGGTTTTGGTTTGTTTAGCCAACTAGCAACAGTCACCATAGGTTGATTTCACTACTAAATAGTGAAGTTTGTTACTTCCACTAAAAAAAAATAAAAATAAATAAATAATAAAATAAATAAATAAGAATAAGAATAGAAATAAGAATAAGAATTATCAGCAAATTCCCACAAAAATCAAACAAAATCAAATTTCTTCGGCAAGGCTGGAAAATTCAAATTCACTCGTCTTTTGCATATAGCTAGCCCCTAGCAAGAATGCAAACAGGCTGTAGTTTTTTCTTTGAAATATCTTTGTCTTTCCGAGAAAAACAACATTTTTGATTTAACCTTCAGACTCAATTTCATACAATTTAGCGAGTCCCAACTGGGCTGAAAATCGGCTGAAAATCGACCATTTTCATTCGATTCGCATTTCGCAACCATTGAGCGCGGAAAAGTTGTGATACAAACAGCTTATTGCAGAACTATTCCTTGTCTAAAAAAGGACAATTTCAAGAATATTGGATTAATCTGATTATTTAGCGGTAAACAAAACCAGAGTGTTCTCCAAAATTGAGTTAGTCAGTCGGTGAAAAGAATTGTCATTTTGACCATGTGCCATGTCTCGTAATTCCACAAGATTTTAGATTCTAACTATACTAGGATAGGTCTTTCAATATATGTAAAGTTTAGTTTGGGGAAGTGATTAGGCACTCGTCAAAAAAGTATTCAAAATCGTTCACAAAAGACACAGAATCACGCCAGCAGCTACCGAGTGCGTGACCAAAAGTATCATCAGCATATCGGCATTTAATACTTCAGTTCGAAACGTCAGCATTACCAAGCAGTATAAATGACATACACATAAAAATAAAGTGTTCACCTACTTCGGTTTGTATTATCCTGAATCTTGCAAACTGATTCTTTCCCTGCATGTATTTTTCAGCGGCGTTCTTGTCAGTACTCATATCCGACTTTGAAGAAAAACAATTACTGCCTCAAGTCCCATGCAAGTATTATTGGATGTATCATTCTATCTGTGTTATTTGTGTCGTTTGATTAAGCCAGTAGTAACTGCTAAAGCGTTATACCACGTGTGACTTTCGGGTTTCCATTTTGAAGACGTTTGAAAGGCCTCCATTTTGACTGAAGATGTTTATCCGAGACCGGTGTGTAACAACATATTTTACATGGGGGTGAGGGTCGGGATTTCAGAGCTTTAAACAGAGTTACTTTTCTTTGTTTGAATTTCAAGCCACAAAGACCTTGTTAGTGTGTAGCATTTTATCGCCTTACCTAAGAAAGGAGACCCTAAATTAGAACTAAAATCGAGATATTGGAAAAATTCTAAGGCTTTTTCTTTCGGAAAAAATCCCCACTCTACCCCTACCCTCTGTCCAAAGACTTTTGCTGGACAATATGCAAATAAGAGACGCGGAGCGGTCGAAGATGGTGGCTTATTTGCTATTGCTAATTACTGGGGATTTCTGCTTGAAAGCAGGTTGAATGATTGTACCGAACAACAAAACGGAAAAGGTAGGAACATTTACATAGGAACTTGGTAATATTGAGCGATTTGGGGGATTCAAATTCACCAGACGAATGCGCACAGGTTATGCAAAGCTAATGGAACACCGTTAAAATGCCAGGATGGGAATGTTGTTTGATAGTCAAGACATGATATTTCGAACTGAAGTGATTTAATGACAAAAACAGTGGTAGCACTTTTGGTCACGCATTCGACTGCTGGGCTTTTTTGGACAAGGAATAGTTCTGCATTAAGTTGGTTGTATTACAACTTTTCTGCGCTCAATAGTTGCGAAATGCAAATCGAATGAAAATGGTCGATTTTCAGCCCAATTAGCACTCGTTAGATTGATGTCTGGACGTGAAATCGATAATGTCCTTTTTCTCGGAAATACCAAGATATTTGAAGAAAAAAACTACATGGCGTTTTTACTTTTACTAAGGCCTACTTATATGCAACAGTAGCGCAAATTCGATTTTTCAAGCCTTACCGAACTATTTTTGATTTTTGTGCACATTTGCTCTTAAAAAACTCAGTTTTCCAAGGGTATCTTTTGGAGATCTTTTGTTGAACGAAAAACAAAAGAAACCTTTTGTTTTGCTCAATGATGAAGTCACCGAAGCGTGGCATTTTGCTGCTAGTTTTATTATTCATATAATTACGCTATAATTACGGGCTGGATTCGAGTTTGTTTTGTCGTGACACCGGTTCAATACGAGGTCAGTCGATTTTTTTTCCGGTCTATTTCTCTACTTCTTTCAAAAATAAGAACATCTATTAAAAAAAAAACCGTGCTGTCGAAGCTGCTAAAAGTAACCATTTAAGTTCGCGTCGTGTCGAAATCCACCTTCGAAGGATTCGCTCCAAAAGATACCGCTCGGAAGACTGATTTTTTTTGCATACGTTATTTCTTGAAAACAAAACCAATTACGCAACGATGCTTTTCATGTCAAGTCAAGTCAGTCGGCCAAAAATTAGCTCGATCCTGCAAAAAATAAAAATCGGCCCAAAATGCTATATACACCCTTTTTGCACGAAAGCCTTCAATTTTCTTGTCATTTAGTGGTTCCAGGAAATATCTATACCCACACCATGGGTGGCATCTTGGTATTCTGAAGAGGAGGGGAGATTCCATGGACTTAAATTCGTAAGACATAAGGTATATTTCAGATCTGGACTTCCAGAGGTGGAATGGAGTATTAGTGAGATTCCCAAATGTAGCCCAAACTGAGATAATTATTGTACATATTTCATGCTTAAGCAGAAGAAGGAAGAAAGAAGATACTACTGGAGGAAGATAAATTCTGCATATGAGCCAAGTGGCCCATCAGGCTGGCAAATACCTCTGGTTTCTGTAGCATGAAGCAGTATTTCTACTCCCCCCTGAGTAGGATGTTAGGCCATCCCAGCAAAATTGCTGTCATAGCGTTTTCTCTGCATTATTGGTCAGGACACCCACAAATGTTTGCAAAAAAGAAAAAAACACTTCTAATGGTAACAGTAATGGTGATAGTGACTGTATTTAGAGTCCAAGAAGGTGAACTCTCAAGCTTGAGGGTCACGTCAAAAATGCTTGACTAAACTAAAAAATAAAAATAAGGAACTCTATATATGCTAATCTAAATCTTGACAACATTATTAACATAAGTACAGAAAGATATAAATATTCCTAAGACATAAGGATACTACAACTTAAGTAAACTGTTGAGGGAAGAGCAAATTTAAGTAGTTTTTAGCAATTTTTCCAAGGCATGACTCACAACAGAATTTGAAATGTCTGATCTGTCACATTTTATCAGTTTGATATGACTACCTTGGGTGTTACCTTAAGAATTCTTTGATAAATAGTAAATGCTAAAAGAAACATGCCCGGAGTCATACGTCTTTAAAAAACTAATTACAAACTATTTTCGAATGTATGAATAACAATTAAATAACAGTGAAAAGGCATCTGTTCACAAAACAGCGTTTATGACGTTCAGTTCTGACACGTGGCAGGATGTAAGGGTGTCCCCTCAGTTTCCTAAGGCTCCTTGATCTCTGGGGTGGAAGCAGTTCATGAAGATGATGAGTACTATCAGTAGTTATCTTATCCCATAGTAGCCTATCTTTGTTTGATTCTAATTACATCAGTTATGGGTGTATATTTGCTGGTATAACCATAATGTAGAGCCCGCTTGCAAAACCTATCAATTTGGGAGAGATATTTATTATAGTGGGCGCAAGCCCAGTCCTCAATCGCATTGGTGAAAAGTGACCTTGGGCATTCCTTTTATAGCTTCAGCACACTTACTTAATTTTTAACAAAACTAGACCATTATATCTAGATTTCCAGCAAAAACAGAATGTTTTAGGGTTTTTTAATAACTTTTTGAGGTAATGCTGATAGAAGCGCCGTTTCAACTGGTGACTGTTGTTTATCCCTTACCTTGATCCAAAAACATTTATTGTAATTTTTCAGGGAAAACATTTTGATTGACTGGCCAGTCTTGCATATCTTGTTGTTTCATTGCAGACAATGTTTCAGACTGGAATAGAGTTGTGATTGCTTATGAACCAGTCTGGGCTATTGGCACTGGGGTTACTGCCACACCGCAGCAGGTAAGATGAATCACATAACATGAAGTAAAGTTAGGATCGATGAAGACTCAGTAAATATCTACAATAGATGTCTGGACTTTGAAAATACTGGTTTGACATGGGTTACATTTATCCCACATGAGAATGTCATATGTGAACCACCTAATACACTGTAGCCTAATAACCTAATAACCTAATAACCTTCCCAATTTAGCGAATTAGTTTCCAATAGTTTCTTAAGGTTTAGCCTCTGATTTCAGGCCCAGGAGGTCCATCATCAGCTGAGAGGCTGGCTCAAAGATAACGTCTCAGCGGCTGTTGCTGGTTCAACTCGAATTATCTATGGAGGTGGGCTGTAAAACAAAGTTCATATTTATGTGTTAGTGTAAAGTTGGCCAGTCCAAGTGGTCCATACAGTCAGAGCTTATACTGGTTTCCATAGCATTAAGTGACTGGTAGTATTTCTACTCCCCCACTGGATAGGATGCTAGTCTATCGCAGGGTTACCCCCAGCATTAAAATTGCCAGTACCCATTTAGACACCTCTGTCTGGAGAGAGACACTGTGAGAGTAAAGTGCCTTGCCCAAGTCAAACCAAGACCCGATGTCCACTTTTGGATACTGCAACACTAAGCATTAACTTGTTAACTTTAGTTCATCTTCCTCCACTAAAATAAGTTAGGTATTGGTTTGCACGTGAACCAAGTGGCCCATCAGGCCCGCGCTTATCTCCAGTTTCAGTAGCATGAAGCGACTTACTTTTCACTAGAACGTTGAGTTTCAGAAATAGAAGACATTTATAAATTCTTCAAACATATTTCGACGTACGTCTTCAGTGTAACGGTAATAGTCCTTTTCGCGGTTCAACCCCGTTTCCAGGGTCCTCTTGAGAGAGGACGCTGGGAAAGAAGTCGTTCGCGGTTAACTTTTCGTTTGCATTACGATATAATCCAGCATATATGAGAGGCAATCTCGGGCTATTTTGTAGTTAAGTATTGTGTTTATTATCCTTCAAATATTTCGAAATGCGCGCAGTTTTGAAAACTGGAGAATACCGCTCAGATATTCCCCAGTTTAAGCTGCGGCTGTTCAGTCCTCTGACGCATTTAGACCAATCGCGTGCGAACGAAAAAATTTGATGGATTTCGATATATTAAAAATCAGCTTGACAGCGAGGCTAATGGTAGACACAAACAACAGCAATGAATAAACATGTCATTCAATGTCCTTTGTTAGTGTCCTCTAGGCCTTAATGCCAAGCTGAATTTTAATATATCGAAAATAGCCTATTGTGAATAGGGCGTAGTGTAAATACGCGAAGGAAAAACGTCGCAAATTTCAACAGAAAAATATTGATTTGTTTCTCATTGCAATAGGTTCTGTGAATGCCAAGAATTGTCAAGAGTTAGCTAAGGAAGGTGATGTGGATGGTTTTCTTGTTGGAGGTGCATCTCTTAAACCTGAGTTTGTACAGATCATCAATGCCAGGTTGTGATGTGATGTAGGTTTAGATTTTAGTGTTGTGAAAGCATCTCTAGAAATTAAGGAAGTAATATGGTAGTAAAATAAACAGAGCCTGTATCTGGAGTTAACAATTAAACTAAGAATATTGTGTTGTTTTATATCTCTTAGTCATGTTGATGTGTAAAGTTTTCAAGAATACCTTCTTTATTGTGGGAAAATCTTTTGTCAGCGTCAGCGATCGTGATCCTTTGTAATCGAAAACCGTCTCTGATAACTGAGTGAGCTTTACGTTAAACTATCTTTCTTTAAAGGCAAATATTTGTGACTTCAAGTCAACTGATCAAGCTATGATCGGTTTCTTTTAAGTTGAAAAATGAAGTCTTTTAACAAAATGCAACA
>Ga0126339_10001063_pt1 | contig 17621 bp, 15 predicted proteins | sample OrbTmetagenome_2_FD_92532 | JGI IMG/M metagenome (GOLD analysis project Ga0126339, IMG submission 92532) | Coral microbial communities from Petempiche,Puerto Morelos, Mexico - Orbicella T R C metagenome | ecosystem: Host-associated > Invertebrates > Cnidaria > Coral | place: Petempiche,Puerto...
ACAAGACCAGTCGAACGTGCGGCAGAAATGCGGCAGCCGATTCAGACGTCGAATTTCTGTCGAATTTAATTCGTTGAATTGAATTCGACACGGCAGAAATGCGACGTATGAACCGGGCCTAAAACAAGAACGTGAAATGACCAAGTTCTGCGTGGTCTGAGAAACGGGAACGACTTCGGCGAATTTTTCGTATTTCCATTTGGAATTGAACGCTGTCATTGAATATTTAAGCCGAATACGTTCTTAGAGCCATAGGCGTACTGAACAAATCTAGACGGTTGCGAATTTCGCTGGTAAAATATAAATTCCTTTTTTACTAGGTGTCGTCCTCCGCGTCGCCCGTCGCAGCATGTTCTCTTGATCCCTTGAAAATTTTACTTTTTCTCCCTTGTTTTTTTAAATAGATTCCATTGTTCGGTAAAATGTTTCGTCAACGTCCTTAAGAATAATTAAACTTACCAAGGGTCGGCAATCCAGATTATCAGTCTGTCATTTAACATGCATTGATGTAGTTGGCCATTCCAGTTTTACAGATTTTAACAAAAATAGGGTATTTTATAGGAATCGTATGTGGTTACAACTGAGCCAAATCTAAAAATTCACCGAGGGAAACGCGAGAAAATTCGATGTTTTGCTTTTTGTGTTCATGTTGACGTCATAAAAATCGAAAAACACTTACGTTTTCCTTTCAGCCCGCGCAGATTACTTGGGCTTTCGTCCTATGCGCGCGTGCAATCGTGAAACTATAGGGAGCCACCTTAACCTTTAGTCCATATCCAGCTGCAGTCCTCCAAAAAGCGAGTCAAAATTTTGGAAACTGAACCATGCGTTGATGCAATTGGCCATTCCAGTTTTGTAGCAGAAGTCTATCAAAGCCCACTTACTACTACCCTCATTTTTCTAACCAAAGGTTTATTTACCGCCGACCAACAACTTCAAGGAGATTTGCCTATTTACACACGGTAGAACGCGGCCGGAACAAGGAGGGGCTTGGAGGTCCCCGAGGAACGCGATTACTATCCTTATTGGGGCCCCACCCCGTGGAGGGACATTGCTATCATGGTCAGCAATAACAAGACTGAGGATTTGATGAAGAAATACGTGAACAGTCCAGATTATGGGCACAAATGTGAGTTTATAGTACATGTTTTGAGTTCTTCACTACGTCAATGTTACAGTGTTTAATACTGGTCTCAAGTCTGAGACTATGTTTAAGGTGTTCTTATTGAAAACGTTATAGGTTTATCTTTGAGAAACTAAATTAGCCCTGTGAACGACGGGGGGTGGGGGGCAGGGGGGACAGTGGGGAAGGAGGGAGCCGGATATACTGAAAGGAGTTACCTACATGTTACATTAATACCCGAATACACACTGGTAATAACAATGTATAAGTATAACGACTGTATAAATGGTAGAGGAAAACAATGATCAAGACCAAATTTTGATTGTACACAACTTGAAAGCTTTCCTGTAAAGTATAATTGAGATGTAATGTGCTGAAGCCATTTTGAAAGCGGCCTTTCACTATAAAACACCGCTGCTGTAGGCGTTCAGTTGCTATGCTGAAATATTGCTGCCAGTACTAGTGTGCAGAATTCTTGGTTTAAACGTAAGTCAAGGCGTAATCGTTTCAAGATACGCTGGAAGATGTTGAATGTTCATGTTTCGGAAAAATGGTTTCTGGGGAAAAAATTTATTTTTCAGGGTATAAAATGTTAGATGTCCGTTTTGGTCAGCTTGATTTTCCTTCATAATTAGATTCACCCTGGCTATCCATAGCTCCATATCCCCGGGACTGGGAAAGCATGCAAGTGTATCAACCTCTTTCCTACGTGTCACTCATATACAAAAGTAAACTTTTTTTTTCTCGAATTTCCTTTCCGCGTTAGATATGTGTATTATGCCAACCAAGCTAGCAGGCAACGAAGCCTGTCCACCAGACAACTCAAATGTTCGCGCCAAGAAATGCGCTGCGAAATACATCACCGCAGAGTCGTGTAAGGCTGCTGGGGGGACCTGGACAAAATTCTTTACTAATTACTTAGAGAAAGCTGGTGGCAACTTGAGCAACTGCGAACCCCAAGGAGATTCGAAGCTTGCTAAAGGCTTACCGTACGAACCTCAAAAGCTCTCACAAGGATCTGATGAACAGGAACAGGATGTTTTTCTTCACAAAACCCCAGATGTGATCTACGCCCCATCCACTGTCGTTAACCACAATGGAGTAAACATGAAAGGCAAGTTTTCATCGTACAAGTGGAAGGTTCCATGTTTTCCAAGCACCACCACACAGCGTTGTGTATTACGATTGAGGTGAGAGAAATAACTACTATAAGGTAGGTAAGGTTAAGTCTGCATAAAGTGGCCCATCAGGCCGAAGCTTGTCCCGGTTTCCATAACATGAAGCGATTAGCAGTATTTCTACTCCCCCCTGGATGGGATGCTAGTCCATCGCGAGGTTACCCCCAGCATTAAATTCGCCGGTACCCATTTATACATCTGGGGGGAGAGAAGCACTGTGAGATTTAAGTGTCTTGCCCAAGAACACAACACAATGACCCCGGCCAGGGCTCGAACCCGGACCGCTCGATCCGGAGAAGAGCGTACCAACCATGAGGCCACCGCGCCTCCACTATGAGGTACCTCTTTCAATCTTTTCGTCAAAATCTTTATTTCCTCACACAGTTTTTTTTAGAAGTGTTCGTAGTCAGTTTTGAGAATATGGTATAAACGGTCATAAACGTATTAGGGCAATGCCTATTTAGGACACTATAACACATTAGGTGCAATATTCTGGGTAATGCGGAAGTCCACACCAGTTCACACCCTCTATACCTGAAAGTGCATCTGGGGACAGAAGGCAGGCAGTCTAGACTGCTGCAGGACTATGGCTAATTATTATGTAAATGAATTCCAACATGAACACACATCACACGCAATCTACGCTTATATACTGCGTATTACTTATATTGTTGTTTTAAAAATGCCATCATGTTTCCTTTCATGCTGTTTACTTGCTCTACTTTATTGAATAGTACACATGTATGTGATTTTTTTTTTGCAGGTATAATATCACCACTAACGATGTTCCACGCGAGTTTGACGCCAACAATAATAACGAGTAAGTGATTTAGAATTCATCACTATTTATGAGCATCAAAAATTTGGGTTAAACTTGTGCTATTTCATGAAGCAGAGGTTTCAAAACGTTCAACGGGATTTTGGAGGGATTGCGCACGCGAGTGCTATGCTTTGGCAGCATCAACCGAGCGACATCCTCGCGTACCTTATTAGCAGTCCGCCGTTCATTCCACCATTGCAGCCTGCATTATTACTTGAGCCCGCAAGTGCGCAGAAAGCTACGGAGTACGTTTTTCCGCTCTGAAGACGCGGAGTCGCGGACTATAAGGGTTTGGCCGCGAGCCGCCTGAGAACGAATTTTCCCGAGTTGACCGATCGCTGTTCTCATCTTCGCAGAGTTACAAACAACCCTCAAACAAAAGCAGTTGATGGTACAACAGATCTACAACTCGCCTTGAATACCGCGCAGCTCGGTCGCACATTTCAGGACAGAAGTCACGTGATCCTTTTAAAATCACGAAGTGGTCTCCCTCTAAAATTCCAGCATTCCAACATATTCTACATCGGAGGAATGGGAAAGAGAGGAAACATTGTGCAGGCTTATCCAGCCATGGAATATCGCTTCACTCCTGAACGCATTACAGTTACAACAGATGATGTGGTGTGCTTCGTCTGGTCTGGTGAGAATTTTAAACTAAGCAACAAGTTATTAGTAGCACTAAGGTATCTAACACACAAACTAGATTGCAATTCCACTGTCAAACTTTAATAGGCCACATTCGTATTGTCAGTATTGGACTGGAACTAACTTGCAGTAGAGGCTAATGTGGGGGAATATCATTAAAAAGAGATAAATGTCATTTGCATTTGAAAATATTCCCCACATTAGCCTAATTTGCAAGCTAGTTCCAGTCTAATAAAAGGGAATACGAATATGGTCTATTGAAATAGCAAACTCTAGGTCAATACAGCATTTCTTTAATTTTTTTGTTGTTGTTGTTGTTTTTCTATTTTAGGTTCAAACAACAATCAGGACAACGCCGGAGAAGGAAAAGCGCGTAGGAGAAAAATATTTATCGTCTTCTTTTAAATTTCCGAGACATGATCCCGGTAGCCCGTGTAATCAAGACAGTTTATGTCTTGCCGAATCCTTTAGACCCTTGGATAATTTAGGTAATATTTTTTTCGACTTCATTTTATGTTTAAACTCTCGATGCAAATATTCTGACTGAAGCTGAAAATGCCACCCCTTATTGATTTGAGGACTTTGAAGGCCGTGAAAACAGTGGGTCCGAGGTTGATGGTAGATCATATAAACAAATTTTTGGACTATAATCCATTCCTCTTTGATAGAACGTTTTCCCTTGTTTGTTAGTGTCAAAATTTGTAGACTGATGATCATAAATTTGAAGTTAATCTAGTTCAGATGGGCGTTTTGTCGCGAAAAAGGATGGTTTTCATATAGACGAGAAACTAAAATTCAAGTTTTGAAACCAAGAGGAATGAAGACTAACAGAGTATCAATTTCAGGTTCTGATCGGACCAATGTGTGCTGGATAAAGGACGGATGCAGCTCCTCAGCGTCGAGTTGCAGCTCTTCTGTCTCAAGTTAGTAGTTTATAGCGGCTGGTTGGTAGTTAGTTTTGTCCTAAGTCTCGCCGTGTTAATATTTTCTTTGTCTGTATTTGTTAAGTTGATTAGTATATTTTAGATTGTATTTGTGTTATTTAGATTATTTGATTTGTAGGTTTAGTCGGGTCAGGGAAGGGTTTTTTTCGGGATATTTTTTAGGGGGTTGGGTGTGGGTGTATTAACCAAGTAGGGGACTTATGTCCTATTGTTAAGCACCTGTACTTGTACGAATCCTAAAATAAATAAATCATGTCAAGTTTAATGGACAAAAGACGTAAATCATTTTGTCAACCTCGTTCCCATGCTCACTCTGCTTCCCGCCCCCTGGGAACGAGGTTGTGTTGGGATGGAATCACGCGACTATGATCTAGATCAGAGTCTTTTGATGACAATGATTTACTTTTGCTTTTTGTCGAAAACAATTTCACCACTTGACTATAGGTGTCAACGGTATCGTGAATTCGAAAACGTGCTGCGCTCATAATCTGCACTAGAACGGACCAGTCATGTAGCCACGTACACTCGATTTGCAGCCGTTTTGAGAGTCTCCTCGGGAGCCTAATAGCCACGATGCAGTTGGAAATCTGGCTTGATGTTAGAATTTTCATCACACATTGTTTTTAAATGATTCTCGCTTTATTCCAGGAATAATAGCTTATTAGCCATATGTTCATCTGTAGTTCAGTATAGCAAAGTGATGTTTGTATCCATTTCCTCAAACCGTAGAATGTCACGAAGCCCTGGGTATGGAGAATGGTGCAATCGATGACGGACAGATCAGTGCCTCCTCGCAATGGGATGGCAATCATGCCGCTCGCCAGGGAAGACTTCAGTTCCAACAAAATGGCGGGAAACAGGGAGCATGGTCATCCCGCAAAAATGATCAGAACCAGTGGCTGCAGATTGACATGGGTGATCATCACACAGTGACAGGTGTAGGAACCCAAGGACGGGACAGTGTACAGCACAAGCAGTGGGTGACGAAATACCAGCTGCTATTCAGTAACGATGGTGTCAACTTCCAGGCCTACAAAGGACAAGGAGCTGCAAGGAAGGTGAAATAAGCTTCATCCACAAACGTCACTAACTAATCACAATGGTTTTTCCTTAAATTTGAGAAATTCAAGGTAGCTCTATCCTCGAGAACTGGCCTCTGTTTGTAGAAAGAGGCCACAATCCTCTACTGGACAGAACAAACGCCTAACCCCGGGAAGAGAGTGGCGAAAATCGAACCAAAAGTTGCTTAGAAGTTGCTACAAGGAAAGACAATGATCACTTTGAAATAATCGTAGAATGTTTTTTGAAATTATCAGATCATTTTCTGGCCAGTGTATTTGTAACTAGATGTAGTTTTGGTTAGGTAACCATGATGAGAGGAGGTTCAGTTTTGGTAAATTAAATGACCGTTTATAACATGTGCATTTCCTTGGATAACGATTTAGGATTTTAGTGGAAACACAGACTCGCACAGCATTGTGTATCATGGCCTTAACCCGCCCATCACAGCAAAATACATCCGCTTTCGACCAAGAGCCTGGCACGGACACATATCAATGAGGGTGGAGCTCTATGGTTGTCCAGTAAAAGGTACGGATAACATATTTGTTCAAGGCATACCAGCTGCTATTCAGCAGCCTCGCGTGGCTTTTGCAGTTGGGACATTTCTAAGGTGGCAAGTAATTTCCCCGAGTGGCAGTGTTAGCTTATCAAACGTAACTACGCGTCATGTATATGTAAAGAAGACAATTTTTCTTGATTACTAAGTTGAAAATTGTAAGTGCCTTAACGCTGGTAATCCGACCCTGTTCCCAGGGTCTCTCTTCTTTCCACAGAGAGACCGTGGGAACGAGGTTGGTGTTCGTGAAAAAAAAGTCTTGCAAGGGTTCCTAATGGCGATAAGTCACGTTTTAATGGTTAGAAGGCCAGTCGCGGTTAATTTATTTCATTCTTAAGAAAGTAGTTTAATTCTTCAGGACGCTTGAATCCAACACTTTACTCAGTTACTCAGTCTTAGGTCGTGTTCTATTGAGATCAAACGTTTCTGGTTGGTTGCATGGGTTTTTTTCGTGTTCTATTGGGGAACAACCATTTTCGGTTGGTTTGGTTGATCAACTTTTTCAATCGGCCTCAACCTCCGTGATTATATGTCGCGTGATTGTAGCTCGCGTAAGGACTATTCCTTGGGGTTACCGTGTTTCAACCGAAAACGGTTGGAAAAGTATTCTATCGAGAAACGTCAACCGTATCAACACAAAATAGTTAAATTGCGGTCGAAACGGTTGATCCCAAAATAGAACACGATGTTAGTGGTATTTTATGATATTTGTTTGATACCCGTTTCACTGATTCAGGTCGCTCCAACATGTCTCAAGCCTAAAGCTTGCAGCAGCATTCCTCTTGAAGTAGTCGATCCTTCCAATTTGACGCCCGCTGATCTGAATCTTCAACTCGTCAAAGGATGTTACAGCGGTAACAACCTACAGGCTCAACTTGACAACGCTCCAGCCTCCTGCAACCCGCCGTGTTTCCGCATCACGAAGCCTGGGGCCTACTGTTACATGGGCACGCGCAATAACAACTTCTCCAACAGACGTCACATTGGACAAATTACCGTTACCAAGCCTTATTAGACTCATTTATGAAGGACAGACTGTAATAATAGTATTTAACTGAAAAAAAAGCTTTGCATGTAACGGAGGCACCGCCATAAATTAAAATGAGGTTGCAGTTTTAATTCTGACGCATGTCTGTTTGAAGGCGTTATTGTTGGGGCATACTATTCTACAATTTCTTTAGTTAAAGAAGGAATTAAATACAAATGGAAATAGCTAACAAAAAAGTAGACAAACTAAACACGAGATTACGACGGGCTGAGTTCAGTTTACGTTTCGTGTTTTGCTATTCAATTGAAATCCACTAAGTCCCATTCCTTATTCGTTTTTCTTGGATATCGGTTCTTAAAGCGGGGGTTCCCCACAGGGTGCTCCATTCTTCCTCGCGTTTTTCGCCCCCTTCCCCTTCCCCGATTCGCGCAATAGACCTCAAAAAGGTATTGGTACAATTTGCCGCGTGTCCATCCTGCGGTTCGAGCCCTGGATTTGGACATCGTGTTGTGTTCTTGGGCAGGACACTTTACTCTCACTGCGTCTCTCCACACAGGTGTAGTAATGGGTACCGGCATATTTAATGAGTGCCGGGGGGTGACCCTGAAATTGACTAGCACTCCATCCGGAAGGAGGGTAAGAATACTTCTAGTCGCTTCATTCTGCATAAAAACTGGAGATAAGCGCCGGCCTGATGGGCTACTTAGCTCGTATGTAGATTTTATCTTTACCTACCCTCCATCCGGTGGAATATGCCTACAGAACTGTAGAAAATATGCCCACCTTTCCCCCTTTAAGCTAGCTTCACACAAGCTCGGATGTTTCAAAAATGCGTCTTTCAAGGCGCTTTCCTCTTTTCGACTAAAATTAGTCGTTTTCATTGACATAACAAAGGAGAGTAAAAACACGCGTACAGTTATACTCAGATTCAGTTTAGATTGCCGTCACTCAAGCGCCAGCAACACAACTAACAAATCATTCTTCCCCTCAAAAAATGATCAATGAAATTAACTGCCTTCTCAGACTAGACAAAACTTGATACGATGCTCGCAATCACACCTCTGAACAAGCGCGCGCACTTGCAGTGATAACCCAGCCCACAAGTGTATGATGTAGGCAATAGAAAGGAAACATTTTTTTTCTTTTTTTTTTTTTTTGCATGCCATGCGCCATTGGGAGAACGCTCTTCCCCTTCTGTTTGCCATTAGCTTTTCGGCTTAAATCTCTTTGGCCAGCTTTTGGTGAGGCCCCATTGGGGTTCTCGAGATGTTGGATATTTAGGTAAAAAAAACTAGTGGTAATCGTAGATTAAAGAGTGCGTTCGAGTATTGGTAGGTAGGTAGGAACAGCATTTTGTGCCTGGGTTGTTAGGTAGACGTGAAATTGGCCTCCCTTCATCAGTAGGGGCGAAAACAAATGAATTGATCGCAAAGCACGTACACACGAGAGGGTTTGTTCTCGTTTGTACATGTATTATGTATTATTAGTTACGACCGGTCAGTGAAAAAACACGGACTGCAGTCGGCACGCCGCGTTTAGTCCGCAGTCCGCGTTTTATACCCGAGTCCGTGTTTTATACCCAGTCCGCAGTCCACAGCCCGCAGTCCGCAGACCGGAATCTTACAACTCTGGACCGTGTCAATCGACACAAACGTTGCCTGTTCCGTCGGTATGTGAGACGACGCGTTTTTATTACAAAAACTAGGAATTATTCTGTTTACGACCATGACTGTGAATGGCCTTGGCTTTGGGGAACAGCCATTGAGCATTTTCACTTCCGAAACAATGAAACGAGGACATGTTGGTGTACCAAAGTAATCCTGTGGGAGTTGAATTCTTTTCCTATGTAAACACTTTCGTTGGGTTTATGTTACATATTTTGCGCACAGAAATCTAGGCCAGCGAAGTGAAACTATACATTTCCTCCTTTGATTTATTCAGCAGAAGGCAGCGTTCGTTTTAATTTGGTCGAAGAGAAGAGGGTACACAACACGCAGCCAAACTACAGCTTTCTGTTCGTACGAGAAGTCGTACACATTTCGTGAAGACGTCTGCAAGGTTTTTAAATGCCATTAACACGAACTTCAAACTTTAAATAAAAACTTATCCGCTACAGTCCACAATAAGCTGCCTCGACACTCGAAAGTCCGCAATATTGCACAACAATCGAAAAAAAGCACATGGACGAACATGGAGAAGACGTCATTCGGTCCTGAAGACTTTTGGGGGGTAGAAGGGGGGGGCGGGGGCAAGCAAATAACTGGAAGCAATGGAATACGGGATATTAGGCCAAAAATTAACGGGATATGGGATACACAGACCCCCACCCCCCCCTCCCTTCCCTGCCCTAATGGGGCTAGTCACGGTACTGTTAATACCTCGTAATTTAGTAGTTTAATGTCTTTGATAAATAATATTAGGCTGCCTGGTACCCCCGTGCCTGATCCCTTCCTAATGAGATACAATTACTGTATGTAGTAAGTGAAAACCATTTTTAATTTAACGTCCGATTTACAATAAATACGCGTACAATAGACTAATCATGTACTCCGAGTAATAAATAAACAATCGCCTCCATTTGGCGCGGAAATATGCTCGATATTTGTCCGCAGACATTATCTGTTCGCTTCTCGGAACGGATAATGTCCGCGGACAAATATCCGAGCATAGTTTTGCGCCAAAAGGAGGCTACTGTGTTTATTATCCTTGAAATATTTTTCGCAACACGCGCAGTTTTGAAAATTGGGGAATATCCTTAGCTAGGGAATATTCAGTCACGTGACGCGTTTAGACCAGTCGCGCGCGAGAGAAAATATTCGATGGATTATAATTTAAGTTAGATCCCGAAAATTTAATTAACACAGCAAATGATACAAATAAATCAGCCATTAAAATATCTTTTTTACCACTAAGAAAACATATCGCTCTCTGCTGTAAAACCTCAATTTCTGATAGTTCTAACCGAGAGAATTACTTGTAATGCTTTCTCTACCTAATAAACCCTAAAAGGTAATTGACAGTGGAATCCCGGGACGATTGATACCCTGAGATTAGACTAAATAGGAAAAAAGGGTGGTAAGGAATAAGAATAAAAGTAGCAACACAGATTTCAAGCAGTGAAAGGCTATAACCAATGTTGTAACTAATTATTCCAACTTTGAAAAGACAATTAAAAATATCTTTTTTCGGGATGCAGCTTCAGGCTGCGGGGATGCACGCCAGTCAGCGTAGACAGCTTTTAAACAGGATGTCAATTGCATTGTTTTCAAAGGGAATAGTTTTGCAAACTTTTAAATTCTAGTGAAAATTGATATGTCAGAAAACTTCTAACCTTTTTAGTTGATTATATGAAGTTAGAAGCATTTAGTCCTACACGTGTTAAGTCCCACACTCTTATCACGAGAAAGAGGTGTGGTGGCGCAGTGGCAAGCACGCGAGTGAGTAAGGTTCAATTGTTTCACATGACGTAATTCCCCTTTCTGTGGTTCAAGCCCCTGAGGGGTTATTACAGACTTCACGTTACATTTAGCGTATCTGTATACCAAACACGTAACAACCCCTGTTACGTAAATAACTGTGTTGATCTCTTGCCTTTGAACATCACGTAAAAATAAAGTTACTTAAAACAATAAAAATACTTTTTTGGAGCAAACATATTTTGACAAGCAGTACCAAAAACATGAAATTTCTTTCTGTTTAGCCTACTTCCATAGGACCAGATAAACCTGGAATTAACAAATGCTCCAATATCGTATATGGGTTTTGTTTCTTTCATTGCAATCTGTGGTTGCTGAAAAATATACATGTACTTACTAGGGGCTAAAACTTTCCCTTCACCCTTTTTTTCAAGCAAAAAAAGGTCCCATTTTTACATCCCTCCCCCCATGTCCCTTATCTTTTAAGTAAAACAAGGCATAACTAAAAATATCAAGAACTTTAAAACCAAACTTTTTGGGTGCAGTGCACACCATCCTACTGGAACTAATAAAAAGTTCAGTGTGATTAGTTAATAATATAACAAATACATGATCGAATGAAAAACAAAATTAATGCCCTTGATATTCAAAAGTCAAAGCAACATTATAGTTTGCCGATCAACAATCAAGTTCACACTGACAATAAAATTTTTTCATTGCACCAAAAAAAACCTTTGAAACTTTACTAAGGGCAAGTTATATGTATGATGCAAAGGGTGTCGTGCAGACAAGAAAAACAAAATAGAACTGAAATTACTATTTTCTGCTCTGCCAACCTGATAATTTAGTTCTTCACACACAAAACTGAGTCTTCTCCAAGTAGAGAACAGAGCTCATGCAGCCTCTGTTGCATCTTGGGAACTCCAGCCAGCTGTGATTCGAGCTTCTGTTTCTCTTCATTAAGTGTCAGTCTTGTGGCTGTGTTCAGTTCCTCCCAGCGCCAGCCACCCTCCCCATCAAACTGAAGTAGATGTGTGTGAAATTTCCTGGAAAAATTAGTAAAGATTCATGATAATGACAACAACCTTGTTTACAGTTCCATGCTTAGTGATTAGGCCTTTTAGCAGAAGGTAAAGTTCACTTGGTCATGATACAAACCTTGCTACTTTTCAAATGTATATTTTCCTGTTTTATTATATGGCTGACCTGGTCCACGATGAGAAGACCCCCGTACGAAACAGTTTTGGCCTGAGTAGTTCCCTTAGCGATCCGAATTTTGCAATATGGACTGCTAAGATGAACTACTCACAAATTAATAAATAACCTATCATGCACATGTTTACAGAGAATAGATCACAAAAATGCATCAATTTGGCAGCAGATTACATGTAAAAGAGCCATTATTAATACTAAACACTTACTTGAACTAGCCTGTTTAGTCTGTTTTGGAGAGTATTGGTCTTGCTCTGTTTTCTTGTTTGTTTGTTTGTTTTTTGTTTTTTGCATTCTTGCCCCACTGTTGCAGGGCTTCAAACAATTTCCCGGCTAGCGCCAGTCAAAGTGTCCAGTCACACCTATTTTTCCTTGGACATCCCATTTTTGGCCAGACAAGTATCGATTACATCTTATCGCTATAAAAGTGCCCCCTCCCCCCTTCATATGATGTTTAAATATGAAACAAGTAAATTTTCAAAGCATTTATTGTACATGAGCATTGATCTCAATGAAGGAAAAGAGGAACGCATGGTACAGCAAAATCAGTATCACATTTATGCGAAAATTTGCAATGATAGCCGGAAATTTTATGACTATTACAAATCATTTATTGAAAGTTCTTGGTCTGGTAGTTAAGTATCCACCTTTTTTCCCTCCTTTTTTGCAAATGCCAATAACATTGAACCTTTAAATATTTAAAACTTGAAACTCTAAATTTTTTCCTTACCAGTGTAAACAACCTGGCAGACAAATTGTGCGGCCATCTAAGGATTTGACAGGACAAAACCTATTTTTGACTGGACATTATCTGTTGACCGGCCATTATTTGAAGCCCTGTTGTTGGCTAATGTAGCCTTGGCACAAGAAAAGATGTTTCTGGAGCCTAACACATGATTTGATTGGCTTGGGGGGAGAGGAACATGTGAGCCACAAGTGATGTTCTTATATTTTTTTTGTACTAAAATATGCAATGGTGCACATCTTACTGGAGAGATCAGGCATCAAATTACTATTTATACTGGTACTGTATGTACATGTAATAACTAGGTACAAACCATAGGGACGGTCTGTGTGAGATGCTCAAAAGACTGATCCCTTCATCTTTAGCAGCTTGGAAGATACTTCCCTCCACATCAATACTCACAGCACTGGTACACTCATCAAGTAAGGCAAACTGGGGCCTAAAAAACATACAGTTTGTCTCAGAGAACTGTGTACAATCAATGTGTGTTGCCCTTGAAAAGTAAAGTTCTATAAGCAATAGTCAACTCCACTGCATGTCATTGACAATTACCCTTACCCAAAGAATTGAATTTTTAATTTGTAATTGTATATAATTTATCAGTGTGAGAAATGCTAGAATGATTGACACTCAAATAAAGTTTACTGCTACTAGTACCACCCATGCAATTGTACTCTAATTGTACATTGTACAAAAAAAGGCAAATCTGCTATATCCAAAAATACAGGCCTACAGGCTGATCAGAAAACAAACAAATTAAACAGCGAAAAACAAGGCTAATTAAGGTATACACTAGGTACATACCAATAGCAAAACCTGATATATATAATAGCATGTCTAAATGAATTCTGCATGAGCCGCACCTCATCCATGTTAAACATGAGAAAGTCTTAGAACACAACTGAGCATCTGCAGCCTAGACCCATTTGCATGTAATCCCCCATTTGAGTTTTATGCTAGGCCTACTGTAGACTCTTTTTGTAAAATACAATGTAACCAGCCCTGCAAGTGATGGTTTCAATGTAAAATACCTGTGATAGAAGAGTCGTGCCATTCCCATTCTCTGTTTCTCTCCTCCTGAGAAGACATCCTTCCATTCCTTTACCACATCCCAACCTTACAAAGGGCATTCAAATTTATAAAGAATTAACGGAAAGCTCAATACCATTGACTTACAAGGGTCCCCCAATATGTTTGGCGGGATGTGGGATTTGGCTTTTTTTCACCATGATATTTGGGATTTGAGCTGAAAACAGGGGCAGGAAGTAGGAATTACAATTACAAGTGGGAGTGGGATTTTGTGTTCTTATAGGGTTGGAATGCAGGATTTGTAAGGGGAACAGAGCAGGATATGGGATTTCAATTCTTAAGAAAAAATAAGAAAAAATAATATAATCCAAAAAATAATCATATCAAATAAAATATTCACACAAGTATGTAAAAATGTTACTTCAGTGATGAAATATACCTCCTTCCCTTTTGACTATATACTTCAGATGAACAATGGCCAAAATAGTCTCTAAAACATCATCTGTAATGCCACAAGACTGCATGTCTTCAAATGTGTGAGGATAAATCACTTGGTCACGCAGAGAACCAATTGGCATATATGGTCTGTAAAATTAAGTATTAATTTATAAAACAGTTTAAAAAATGTTCTGTTCCAGAAAATTACCCCTTGGCTGGAAACAATTTCTTATTATAATCCATCAAATATTTTTGCTCGCGCATGATTGGTCTAAATGTGGACATCACATGACCAAATATTCCCCAGCGAAACCTGGGGAATATCTGAAGATATTCCCCGATTATTTTCAAAACTGTGCATGTTGTAAAAAATATTTGAAGGATAATAAACACAATAGCCTCCATTTGTCTGCGGACAAATATCCAAGCACATTTTTATGCTAAATGGAGACTATTGTTTACATATAATTCATCCAATCGCTGCAGCTCAGCTTGTTGCTGTGTATGACAATAGACAATACCTTTGCAGTAAAAGTTCACTTAGGTTTTCATTGTCTAGTATATACATGTATGTACGGTACATGTAATGCACTTTGCCGTGTGTTATACAGATGTGTATTGTACAAATTTAATTATTCTTAGAATATGAAGTTTTAGATGTACAGTAGTGATAGCATGGAAAACTGCTAGAACCATAGATAAAGCTCAGGCAATACAAAGTGCACATGTTCTAGAAATTTCACCTGTTGCTTTACTGTTTGTTGTTATATTTTAAAAGATTTTTCTCGTAAACCAACATGGGTGACTAACAGATTGGCATTACAGGAATTCCATTTAAAATGCAATGTACTATCAAAATTTTTCTGGCCTTGTACAGGAGAAATTACCAATGAGTACAGACTCACTGGTAGTACATGTACAGTGTATATAGTGACCAGTGCATATAAACTCACCTTTGAGGTATGTAGAACATGTGGCTAGGAGGTGGTTTGGCCAGGAACCCTTTGTAAACTGGCCACAGTCCACCAAGAATACGAAATAAAGAACTTTTACCACAACCATTTGGACCTGTTATCAACAGATGCATTCCTGGCTCCATCTAAAAATTTTTTAAAAAATTGTAATAATCAAGTATCTGTCACTTATAATATAGAGTATTAATCATCAGCTCCTAAACTGGAAGACTTGCCATATTTGAAAATGACTATTAATAGAAAGGGTACATACTGATTTTTGTACCATGACTGGCAGCCAGAAATTTATTTCCTTTGTCTCTGTAAATGTTTACTGATGCCAATTTGTGAATGAAAAACTCAAATTACTATTTGCAAGTTGTCATTTTCAGGGACATTGAGAAAGGAACAGTTGTCATGTGCGATAAAAAGACGTCAATGCTTGGGCTCCTTTTTAATATCTGCTCACCTCAAAGGACAAACTTGACACAACTACATCACCACATGGTGTGATAATAGCGACGTCCTTCAAGGCAATGCTTCCCTCAGTGTCAACTACCTTGCCACCTGACATCTGACTCAAATCTACCACTTCTCCATGGCCACCAACAGCTTCACTGGTGGGCTGCTCAGCCTCGTCAATTGAATCTCTCCTCTCTGTCAACTCTCTAGTAACTTGCCGTTGACAGTGTCCCTGCTCAACATCTTCAAAGACCTCAAACATCTCTGAAACACGTGTCGTGTAACCACTCAATTCTATTATCTGCCACAATGCAAAGGAAAACATGTTGGCAGGTGTAACACTGTTTGGCAGGGCACAAAAATGCACAGCAACAAAGTATAACCTTATTCTACTCAGCTCATCACTGGCTACACAGTACCCACTTTTGGCAAATTTTGTGACACAAGGTTGCATGAAAACCTGTCTTGCAATATTATTCAATATTGAAAGACTCATTAGTTTTCATGCAACCTTGTGTCACCAAAAAATTTTCAAAAAATTCATGAAAAACTAAAAAATATAAATGTAATCTATAAAGTTAAATTACTGACATGGCGATGAGTAATACATGGATATTGAAGGTTTAACGGTGGAAAATGGGACATCTAAGACTCTAACACTTGGGCTACCAAGACCCTTTAGTTAACAATCCAGCTACCAAGACCCTAACATGTACAGTACTAAGACCCTTGAAAAGACTTGGGCTGCTGAGATCTTGGCAATTTAATGTACACAGGTAGGAGACTTACCTCCTTGTAAGACGACATGATTCTTTCTATGGCATCTGCAGCAGAAACCATCAGTGAGCGTGATGTTGTCACATGCTCTGTTCTTTCACTTACAACTTGGTCTGTAAGTCCCTGCTGTTCCTTTGTTGTCCCTGGATAAAACATCACATGGATGATTACAGTGACATTCTTAACAGATCAAAATGGAAAATAGTCTGCATCTTGAGATCAATGCATATTAATTTTATAAACTTTCAGTTCACTTATAATGATACTGTGGTACATAAAACTGAGAAAGAAGAAGGTTAAAATCTCAATGCTAATCCCAAATGGGAAACATACTGGGGTGCAACATTTAAACAGTCATCTTTCATGAATTCAAGCCTCTGAAAAATTCTCAAATTTTGCAGAGCTATATGATTCTAAATGTTGCTGTTTATGAATGCATGACTTTCAAACTTTGCCATTTTACAAAGTTGCAGGTGATTTTTCCAGAGGTGTCAATTGATGCATTTAAAAATATTACTTGGTCTACATAAAAATCTAAAATTACTGTGATGAAGTCTGTATCACTAGTTTTCAGAGTTTCAGTTCCAGATCTTGTAAGTTTTAGTGGGGTATGCAAAAAAATTTGTGCCAAATCCTGACAAGTAGAAAATCTCACTAGTTAAAAAACTCTCTTGAGACTCTCATATTATCATTAATAATTGTTAAGTACCTTTCCCTAACAGGATACTTGATCCCACCATAACAAGACCTGATGCACTCCACACATACTTCATTAAGAACTGTTCCAGCATGATGAACCAAAGGCGTTTGCTGAAGAGCAGCTCCATTTGCTGGACCAGCGACTGAAAACTATGTTTCAGTAATGTCAGTTCAACCTGTACATGTATAAAGAAGAAGATAGCTTCAAGTATATGGAATTTCCAACTCCCTACCCTCTTGCAGTAGTTTTTCATCTTACCATTTTGCATGCTAAAAAAGTTTAAGGTATCCAATTCAACATTGAAATGGGAAGTTACTTTGTTGTGTTACTCTTCAAAATAACATTAGATACATTCAAGATTTGTTTGTAGTAAACAAATTCTATACCAATATCAATTATTTCTGATTTCCAACCTATACCACAGTATGATTTTTTTTTTTTTTTTTTTTTTTTTTTTTTTTTTTTTTTTTTAAAATTTTTTTATAAAATTTAAAATTAAATTTAACACAATATAATAAGTTTTAAAAAAATTTGGAAAAAGGGTATTTTTTTAAAGGGAAAAAAATACCAAGG
>Ga0126339_10001064_pt1 | contig 17615 bp, 11 predicted proteins | sample OrbTmetagenome_2_FD_92532 | JGI IMG/M metagenome (GOLD analysis project Ga0126339, IMG submission 92532) | Coral microbial communities from Petempiche,Puerto Morelos, Mexico - Orbicella T R C metagenome | ecosystem: Host-associated > Invertebrates > Cnidaria > Coral | place: Petempiche,Puerto...
AGCTGCGCGGCACAGTTTAAACCGGATGTGACGTCACTTTTTGGTGGATGATCCAGATACGCGAATTTCAGGAGTCTTCTGCCCCGCCCCTGGCTGTCAGGTATAAACTCAAACTAAAAGGGTCTTCTTCGAATACAAAAAGGTCTGACGAGCTGAATTTTTCCAGGTATTTGAATCTTCAATAAACGAAAATCTAGGTCTCTGAAAAAATTTTTCCTACTTACCCAAACTTGAGGTAGACTGCAATAGGTTGCAACCGAGGTTCCTGTCATCGACCGCTACATAAACAGCGGTGGAAAGCTAACAGTAAAAATATTTACAATTGAAAATATTATTTCACCTTAGTTTTATTAGTTTTAATGCTGTAAGATCTCGAAATGGTGAAAAAAAACACGACGAAGGGAAAAGAAAAGGAAAAAGAAAAAGAAGGTCCCACCGAGATTTGAACTCAGATCGCTGGATTCAGAGTCCAGAGTGCTAACCATTACACCATGGGACCATCACATGTAAAGCTCTTGAAAAATTAACTTATTTAAACAATATACTATCCAATTAAAATGGTCGGCGGTGATACTTTCTTTGGTTTCCGTAGCATTATCAAGCGAGGCTAAATTACAGTATTTTCACAATAAGCTTATTCTTCATCTTACAATCTTTAGAGTTGCGTGTTCTCTTCCTGAAACAGACGTTACGTTCACCGGCTCGCTAATTACGCTTTTATACATCGCTAGTGACAAAAGCTTTACTTAACACGGCTTAACACCTAAGCAAATTTCTCCTCGAAAGCATCACAACTCTAAAAACACATTTGAGGACAAAGTCAAGTTCAGTATTTGATAGAACAAGGTCGAATTAATTATGGATGCTACAACTACTTCGCAAATTACTCGCAACTCGAATAGGTGACCTTCGTCATCAAATCTCGCTCGCGACACTTCCGTCCACAACTGCACTAACACGAAGAAAGCATCGTCGCAAGGGAATGTTTTTATTCCATGAAAACGCTCCCAAAGGTGCTGAGAGAGCTTTTAGTAATGAATAAAACAGGAATATACTGACAAACTGACAAACTCCAATCCGCCATGTTGTTCCGTCATGTTTAGCTAAAACCGCTGACCAACCCAGGCATAGATAGATGTGGACGCAAAAGTCAACAGAACAACGAGTGACAACGAAATGAGCTGCATTGGCACATTATTTTACGCTTTTTTGCACTAATAGTGTCTCTGGTTACGCTAAAATTGATTTTCTTTCACTTCGCTGCGTCATTTTACACCGCCTGACGCTAAGTTGGGGTCTGAGTGTTTAGACAGGAAGGTTTGACTCAACAGTGGTAGAACTTTGAACAGTGGATTCGTCAGTTTGTTGTAAAGGACAGCCGCTATATTGTACTTGGCCCTTTCCAACGAATAAAAGCTAACCGCAAGCGAACATGAGTAAAACTAGTCCCAAACAACCAGTACATTTGCCGATCGCCGTTTGGCGTTCTGCGAATGTTCCAGCCGGTTTTGACAGGTGTTCAGATACGTCTGTTTCCGCAAACTTCTTCCAATGTGGAACGTAGACGCCTAATTTTCTGGACTATACTATTCGGTAGCTGACTGGTGTCATATAAGATGCACCCTCAGTCAAATCATATGAACGATAATTGCTGTTCTGTAAATACTAACGTTAAAAAAATTTAAATGGTGATCCGGGTGGGATTTGAACCCACGACCTTCCGCTAACAAGTCCGCTGCTCTACCAGTTGATCTTACATGTATTTAAATAAAGTCTACGAGTCCTCAGCTTCTACGTTCGCTATGAATGATCAACTGAAAAGTTTGAAGTGTAAATGGAGGAGCACTTAGCAAATGATCAAGGGCTAGGTTTATTGGCTCAGTTGAGTTGCGGACAGAAATACGTGAACGCGGGCTGAGCGTGTTGCTAGCAGGAAAAAGATCATATGTAAATTTTCTTCTGCTTTGAAAACAAACCTTTTGAAAGTGCTTCTTTGTTAACAATTTTTTATGATTGCGGCGTGATTGAAGGAAGTTTTGCGCGGACTAAAATGTCCTTGAGTAGTTTTTCTTTCTTGTAAGATACAATCGGTGGCTGGTTAAAGACATGTGCACGTCTAGGCTGCCGTTGAATGATATGCCAATGTTTCACGAGAATCATTCCGTGTGGCCGGGTTATAAGCGGTAACAAACGGTAAAATTTCTTTCGCCTTCTTTGTTTTGTTACGAAGAGCTTCTGTTCTGTCTGAGAACTGAACTTCAGTCAAGATTTTATGGGATAGCCTCTGTTACAGAGTCTTTGCACAAAATCTTGTTTGTATTTATTAAAATTCTCTTTGACTGAGTTGGTTCTTAAAAGACGTAATGCTTCTCCCTTGATAAAACCCTTTTTAGTATTGAACGGGTGGCAGGATGAGACGGTGCGTATACTGAAAACTTTCAGTGGACTTGAAGTGGGTTTGTGAATCGAGAATTTTAAGAGTTGAAAGGCGAGGTCCTTTGAATACCTCTTTGTCGAGAAAAACAGCGCGTTCGGATGACATTTCACAAGTAAATTGAATCGTAGGGTGGAACGAGTTAGCGAAGTTAACAAAAATGGAAACTTTTCCCATTGGAATGTTCCACAAAGAAAATATGTCATCGATAAACGTCTTCCAAACAAAGGGTTTCAGTTGGCTAGCCGCTAGCAGTCGTTTTTCAAGGTCCGACGTGAAAATAACGGAGAAAGTGACCGCCATTTTAGTTCCCATAGCAATGCTGTGAGTTTGTACGAAGTGTTTGTCATTAAACTTAAAGGAGTTTTCTTCAAGTATGAGCCGCATTAGTTTCCGTAAATCTTACACGCAAGGGGTAAATATGCGAGGATGTTTGACGCCATTCTTATTCCAGGGCATTCAGTTACTAGCTTTAGAGGCGTCAAGCCTAAGGCGAGAGTCGACGAGTGGCACTGGTGAGTAGGGTTAAGACTCCAGTGTGGTCTCCAGGAAAGACTGGTGCGAATAACTCGTTCAGTCACTCTGCCTTGATTGTTGCCTCCATGCAAAATAAATTCTCATTGCTTTTTTGTTTCGTTTCTTCAGAAACGAGAAGGTGTTTTTGTAGCTTCAGTGGAAAACTATTTATTTTTGAAATAGCACCTCGTTATCTTTTTCGCTATACAATATCTTTCTTCACTAAATGTGTAAGAAACACAGTATAACATCATGAGCAGAGGTCACTGGGCTTGGTGACTTCTCGCTGACGTCTTTGACCTTTACCTTTTGGTGACTAAAGAACGTAAGGTTAGTTCGAATGACCATGCATTGTAATGAGCGGAATATGGCCATTTAATTTTACGAAAGTCATTTTGAACCTCTAATGCTGGCAGCATCAAGGGATGGTAAGAAAAGGTGAGTATGTTACCAAGACTCCGGTTGCGGTCGCACAACTGTTTCATCTGACTTCATTAAGCCTGGTAAGGTCATTTCCAGATGATTTTTATCCACAAACTTGTTTTATAAATCTCTTTTTTAAAAAAAAAATCTATAAATAGTTATAACAATTAGTATGATTATCTCCAGTTGCAATGTCATATTAAATGAAGAAATTATTTAATTTTGAACAGTATTGCCACGCATTCTGTAGGTAAAAAGCAAGCTTTTTAGGTGTTTTGCACCTGCCGTTAGAACAAACGTTTCAAATAAAAAATTAGCCTTCATTCTAGAGGCCTTAATGGTAAAGCCTGACATGATTTGTTTAGCTTTATTTGGTAAGTTTGATTTGTCCAATGTTACATTGTCTACAACGCTTTAATTTTCTTTATAAGAACAACCGGAACAGAATACAAAATACAGCCAAAACCTTCCTTATGTACGTATACATTCCTTAGAGGTTTCACAACCGTCAAAGCGTCGTGTTTTCAGCTTTCCATCCCTAGACCAAGTCTAAGTTCGTGGTTAAGGTTCCAGAGAAAGTGGAATAGGAAACGCGAAGCCACTCTTTCTACCATACTTGCTCACACACTCACCAAGACGATTCAAAAAAATTAATTTTCAAATGACCTCTACGCTGTCGGAACTTTCATTGGTTTTCACAGCATGAAGGATCATAAATCAGTTTCGTAGCATTAAGTAGAGGCTACGTGTGACACCAGTCACGGGAAAAACTATATCAATGTAAAGATGATGTATTATATAGAGGAACTAACTATTTACAGCTCCCACTAGATGGGATCTGTTAGCCCATCCAGCGCAGGCCATGGGAAATAAAGTCAACACATTGTTTTGGGGCTGACTGGTAAGTACTGAAATATTGGGAGTCCAAAGTCTTAAATTTAAGAAAAAGGACAACACACTCGATAACATAATACTGCCCAGTTTATTCCCTAATTGTTTGTTATCCAAACATTTCTTTTCAAGTTGAAAACATAGTTTCCACTCGTCTGCTTCTAGCTTTGTACTTACATCAAGACAGGAATATCAAAGATTTAATAGTATCATATCAAACCAGAGAGATAATCAATAACAATATAAAATCACAACTTACTTTACACGAGATCTGTACATTAATTTCTAATCATGATAACTACTGATTTGCTGTTTACATTGCCTTCATAGTGGACGGATAAAGAGTGGAATTGTCCAGTAAAGTTCCATACATAAATCTCGAGCTCTTCATCTTGTACCCATTGTGGCTGAGACGCTGGTCCTATCTCTCTCGTAAATTTCACAACATTTGTTGACGTCACTTAATTAACCTACCAATCTTGTTTTGAGCAAGTAAATGTATAACTAGCGATGACGTGAAATGACACAAAAAGCGTCATAATTGCAAAACGTTTTTAAATGTTACTTTCCATGTCTTAAACCTATCTCATATCCCCTCAAAAAAAGATTAATTCGCCAAAGGATCTATAAAGCAACCTGGCCTATCTTACAAGTTGTTTGGTTTACCACTAACCGTACAGTTGAAAAAGAAAGATATTCCATTTCTAACCAACAATTTATCTAGCATCGAGCTTGTTTGCATAAGTGACGTCAAACAATAGTATTTTAATGTTATTTTACAGCACGTTGACGCTGCGTGATCCTCTCACGGACGATCTCTTCAGAACTGCTTCCTCCACCGATTCTTCCTGAGGAAACTTGAATTTGTTGTTGGGACCTTTTCCACGGTTGCCAAATTCCGAGTCCTTATTCTGGTCTCTAAAAGGAAGCTTCTTGGTAGTGGCAGTGGCGGGAGGTGGGGTCGCGGTGGGTGCGCTAGTGGGGCCGGCGGCCGCATCTGTTAAAAACAAGGTCACTTACATTAATAAGAAACAAAGACGAGGAAACGGGTGCTGTGTCAGTTTCAGAGAAACAAATCTGTAATTAATCCGTTCTTCGTACTTTTCATTTAAATTAATGCTTGTAGGTTGTAGATAATATAACAGTATATGATAGACCGAGATTTACGTTGTTATTATATCTGAACAAAAAAAAAGATAGGGTTAGGGTTTACATTGAACTTAACAGTAGACCAACACAGGTGTACTCCTTACAAAGCTTAGTACCTGCGCTTAATGTAAAAAAAACCGTGACCAAAGTAGGTCACCTATTTTTCTGGTCTTTTCAGCAATTACTGTTGCTAAAGTTATCACTAGGTTATCAGTACAGACGTTTGGCTGTGACGGTTGTTATAAAGAGAGAGCCACATACAAGCAGCAAACGAAATAACTAAATGAGCATGAACCAATAAGAATACAGAATAAAAAATAGTGTCCATGGGGAAAAAGAGACGTGTTTGTGCCGAGAAGTAGAAAGAAGAAGGAATGAACCAGATATTAGTCCGGTAAGAGTTTATCCCACCAGCTGAGTCTATCATTAACTAGAAATTGACTAGAATATGCTGCAATGCTTAAAGGAAAATAATTGAAGAACTATGTTACTGCCAAACTCTGATTTTCTCTATATATTATGATCCTTTCGGGTCTAGAGTCCGAAAAAAAAAAGCCTGGCTCAAATACTGCTCTTTCCGATTTTCTTTTTTATAATTTTGCAATTAAACTGTTACCAAACCATACTATTTGCCTTCGCACCAAAGGTGAATAGAATTTAACTGGTTCAAGCAATCAATTTTCCATCAATGCAACATTCTATATTATTTTCTTGTATTCTGAAGAGTTAGTGTTTTGTTCGTTTGTTTTTTGTTTGTTTTGTTCAGTCTAAATATGACTAAGGCAAATCAAGTTGTGTGTTCAGAGCTTTAACCGTGCATGAAATGCAAGCCCACGAAGTTTCACACTTTTCGAAAATTCTGCTCTCAGTTATGTAGTAGTTATCATACAGCTCAAATGAATTACGATTGTATTCAGTTGAAGTATTAAACTGATTTTTGATAATAATTGGTTTCGAGTATTGACTTGGACAGCAAATTTTATGATTCTAAAGCCGAGCGTAATCAAGGATGAGATCACGTGCTTCATCAAGAAAATAAGAAAAATGAAAGGTCTGTGTACAGTCAACTCAGCCAGAAGGATTTCCCTACCACGAATTAGCATTCCCCTTGGTTTAGTGCAAACGCGTGCCCTGTTTATAAACTTATCCTAACTTGAATGATTGAATATTTAATAATATGTCAATAAAGACTACAGGCTAAAGTAACACTGCCCAGGTTTATTTCCATGCAAGTTGTTTTTGATTCTAAGATTTCTTTCAAAATTGAAAGTATAGGTTTTACTTGTTCCCTTCTGAATACTTACATAAAGTCTGATCCCCAATTAACAAGCGTCAAACAAAATCGTCAACAACAATTATAAATACAGGCTTAATATACAAGCAAATTGTTCATTCAGCTTTAAATCATTACAGCTTTTCATTTGCTGCTTGGATAATTGCCAAGGAAGAGACGGTGAAATCTTCATTACATTTCCTTGAAGGAGTCCTTTCATTTTGGTGCCCGTTAGTGCAAAGTTAGTTCTATTCCGTTTGCTGAATACTAAACAATTGTTGACGTCACTAAGTTATCCCACCGATTTACTTGACGAATTATTACAAAACAAATTACTGCAGGTAAAAACGAAAAAAATTTAATCACAAAGATTTTTGGTTTGTCTGAAGTGACAGAGGCAAGTGCTTTGGAATTGCTGCCATGTGTTATCTTACATTATTTTTTTTTAAGGCAGTCGTACTCCAAAACAAAACTAGTTGAAGACGCCAAACATTGCGGCAAAATAAACATGATGTATCCTACACGTGTCCTTAGACATTTTAAGGCAAACGGTTTTCAAAAGCAAAGAAGTCTTTTATTTTTGGAAAACAAGTGACGTCATATAATCGTATTGGCAACGTAGTTCTACAGTATAATGACGGTGCAAATCTCTAGAGCACTGCTTCCTCCACCGATTCTTCTTGGGGATGATTGAAGCCGTTCCTTGGACCATTTGCGATGTGTCCGAATAGCGAATCATCATTGGAAGGCATGTCTTGCAGGTTTATAGGTTGTTGGATTGGAAAGGGGCCGAGACTGTGACCTTTCAAACAAGACTCATTTAATACGTGCATACAGTTTAACTTCTACAGTCGAGGAACAAAAACTGTTTCTGGCAAGTCTTCGCTGAGACACTCAGAAAGTTTCTGATTTTTTTATCCAATCAAATAACAGCGCATGTATACTCGAGATCAAGTGCACCGAAAGTTTTCACGCCGAAACTGCAGGCCTCAGTGCAGTCTTGCCATCAGCTGTAACTTGTTCCACTCGACTTTCTAAGCGGTAATTATACTAACTTGAGAAAATGAAAGCCCTTCATTTCTGAATTAATAGTCCTGGCGCACATAGATAGACAGATAGATTGGTTTCGTGCGTACCAGAATACGTAACTTTTTAAGCATTATATATAAGTCAAACATGGACTAAATGAGAAACAATACCTGGAAGACACATTTTAGCCAAAGCCTCGATCTCAACCTTGTTCAGAGCATAGTTGTAGATCCTGAATTCATCGATGAATCCCATGAGGGGACGGCCAGCCTTGTGGTCGCCGATTCCAGCGCGTGACATCCAATCCCTCGACAGCAGTCCTCCACCGTTCGTCATGTTACGCAGCTCACCGTTGATGTATATCTTGGAATGGCCAGTGGCTGAATCATAGGTTCCTGCCAAGTGAGCCCATTGATCTAGAAAAGAACAGATAACAAATGAGGTAGAGGCAGTGTTACACCAAGGAGCTTGGCTCACAAGGGTCCATCCGATGCCATGTGCAACATAGAGACCCTGTTGATCATAATCTTGCTTTTTGCTCTAATTTGTGATACTTTGTTGTCTAGCTTCTAGACAAAAACCTCTATTTTGAGAATCCAAGGAGAGTGACAAGTCATATGGTTTGATTTGTCCTTTCCCGCATTAACATTGTACTAATAATTCTAGTGTTCACACTTTTCTAATTGACACTAGAATTACCATAATACTTACTGGGTTGGACTGGTTTTCCCTCAGCGGTGCAGCTGAAAATGATGTGCTGGGTTTCATTCCTGTGGAACCAACGCACGTTACCATAGTTGACCTCAAAATGGAACTGACCGCACTGGTGACTGATGCCAATGGTATCAAAGATAGAACGGCTACCTTCCACGTCCTTCAAGTTGATGAAAGCAGCTATCGTGACTCCCTCTCTGGGTTTGGCCTGAAAGGTGTCCCCGTGGAACAGAATATCACCACAGTAGGTATAAGCTGCATTTCCACATTTGCTTTGAGGAAAGTTCACAACGATGGCCCCGTCCTGCATGATGCCATTGTTAGCGTAGCCCGAAGAATCCTCAATTACGGCTCCTTTGGTGCCATTAAACTGCAAATGTTCTACGAGGCGCTCTTTCACAGCAAAGAAAAACGTTTTTGTCCCATTAGTAACTCATTCAAAGTAAACAGTATTGCTCTAGCTAGCAACTGAGCTAGTAAAATCACTGAGCATGCATGCCAATAGATAAGTCTTAATTTAGCCCGTGATAATCGGTAGGAATGAATGCAAAAGAAGTTTACTTACTGTCGATACCCATGTCATTTGAAGCTGGGTTGTCGCCCACCACCATTGGAATTCCTTGCTTTTTAGAAAGAAACTGGCCTGGTTTGGGATGCCGACATGAGGCCAGTGCACCTATGATGAAATGCATAATCAAAATGAACCACGAAAACATCACATTCAATTCTGGAACAAAGACTGTTGCTTGTAATCACACTCGTGAAGTTCCATAACTGTGTCCTTACTCATTTAGGCAAAATCGAGAACATCGGCTGAAGAGTTTGCAGTTCCTCAGTTTTTTCTCCAAGTGAGGAAGCTCTTGGAAAAAACGAGATCCCGGTTCAGCTTGCGTATTAAGGTGAAGACGGATAGTATCTAAGCAGTTCCTTCTCACTCCTGATTTTCTGATATTTTTCTTCCTTATGGCTTTTTCAGTGGTTTGAGATCGTGCAGTCAGTAAAAATCTGCCGTTGCTTCTAGTAAGGCCTGCAGACTTACCTCCTTCTTGTCAATTTTTACGAAAGGTACAGGACACAGGTGACAGGAAGAGGGGAAACCGGGAGAGACCAAATCAAAAGTTTTATGTTTTGCCATACTGCTGTTAACTTTTCTGCTTCTTTTATTTCAGGTTTTTTTGTGTATTATAAACTTGTCTGAAAAACTCAACAGACAGTCAGAATTCTTTACCAGTTGTTTCTTGGTGATACAATCGTGCCATTTAGTTAAATTTCAACGCTTACACAACGACTCCTTGAAAAGGTGTAATAAAAAGCTGACAAACATATCATAAGCACGTGATCAAGACCAGTGAAGGTCAGCAGTCTTGACCATTACATCACGGAGCGTGTTATTAGAAGCAGGTAACGGTATTGTTTAGAAAACATGAAATCACTCGCCAATGATTCTGGTTTGTTTACTGCAAATATCGTGTCTACTTGTGAATCCAGCAGTAAAATGTTACAAAAATAATTTCTCTGTTGTGAAAATAACCCCACTTTGAGGGAAGCTTTCTAATTGCTGCAAATAAAAATACGTCTACAACTTGTTTGTTTTTTTTTTAAATGTCCAGAGAGCCAGCTAAAAGGAATCCTGTCAAGTATATATGATCCTCGTGGTTCAATTACTAACCCACTAAAATGCATCGAAATATTCTAAGAGATAAATTTTAAGCAATATCCTAGCATCTAAACTTCAAAATGGGTTGTAAAACTGTAAAATTGCAAGTTTTTAAGGAAAAAGTCTTTTCGGGGACGTACGAATTACGCGACGATAAAAAGTCACCCATGAGCCTCGAGTTAGTGAACATGATAATAAGTACTGGCATAGTCGTTCTTTTTGGCTGAATCGTAGCTGGAATGGAAATTCTAAGGCCAGACTTAAGTCAATTACGGTTCCGTAGGTTGATAATACCATCCTAAGTTATTTCTCTTAAGCCGGCTCCGAGGCTTCCAAAACAGAATACACCCGTTCGTAGCTCAAAGAACAATTACAAAGCCATTCTATGATATAAACAGTTTATGTTTTAGTTACGCCTCTAATGGAGGTTGTAAAGGAAAACAGGGAACGAGAGGAAACTTCTATCGCACGATCTTTAACGCTTACAACCTAATTAAATTCTTTGAACTCTGCGCAACGTGCAGGTATTTAGATTTCGTGAAAATTACGTCTTTTACTGCGATCTAAAAGTCCTTGAGGTGTATTTCAGGAAGAAAGCAAATAGTTTTTATAAATAATATTATTACAGTTAAGGAAAAGTATACAATATAAAGCCGCAAGGGGATTTGCTAAACAATGCTTTTATTAATTTAGGCTCTATACCTACCATACTCTCATTAGCCAGAAATGATATCTTACCTCGTTGGGTCGATGGCTAAGAGTTTGTTAAACTATAAAATTTTGGAAAAGAATCTAGCTAAGTAAACCGATGAAACTAGAAATAAATAAATGCTAGATAAATACCATTGGCATTTCTTCCAGATTTCTATTCTCATGAACAAACCAAATTCCAAACATTAAGATGATAAAATGGTTTCTCAATAGGTAACTGAGATTTGCGTGGTAAAACGTCTTCGTCTCAACAAACTTCTAGACCAGCATATGTTGTTATTTTATTACAAGATATTCATAACCGGAAAATTTGAAATGAGTGTGCCAATCTTCAAGGAATATAATCACAGTAAATCACTATATTACTTACCGCTTATGGTTAAGGCTAAAACGAAGACAAGTCTTTCCATCCTTCCTACAAAAAGAAAGAAATTTCAAAATTGTATCGATCAGACAGACAAATGTTTTGCCTTTTACAGGAAAACAAAACTTAATTACCAACGGGTGAAATACACGAACGGAAATCAAAATTGTTATGAAGAATTAACATAAATATTGACTAACAATAGCCCGTCTGCGTTCGTCCTATAAACGCGGTATAAGCACGCTGCTCCGACGTATCGAATACAAGGGTTGATACCTGCCTTCGTACGATGTTTGGAGTGCGAGGGGTTAAGTACGATTTGCAGTTACGTCAGTTGAAAATCCTTGTTTCTATAACCACGAAGGTTTCCACAAAGAACAACACGGTTGCTTGTAACAGGTAGAAGACAGGTTGAAATCAAAACCTACCGCAAGTCATCTCGTGCGGAAATATACAACGACAGAACGCGGACAATCCCTAGTGATTCTTACCTTGAAAAACAACCAAACCCCAAAAAAGTCCTTGTCGAACTTTGTCGGCTGATCCAAAATGGTTTTCAAGTTTCTGATTTCCTTATTTTGACGTGTCTTATCTGGGAGTCTTATTTAATCAACTACACATTCCAAACTCATGACCCCGGCATTCTCTCACTTACCTTGCATGAATATTTCAGAGCAAATGTCAGGAAAGGTGTCGTTTGCGGGAACGGGAAAATCTACTCGGAAAATCTCCACGAATAATGAAGAAAAGAGCAATTAAGTTTACGCAGCGAGTATTTAGCGACTTAAGTTTTGCTTTGCTATCTTTGGGGTATGTGTTGGCGGTAAGGTCAGAAATTATTCCCTGCAGGTTCAGCCACCCAGCAATTTTCTCACTGACTAACAAGGGGCGACAGATTGTTGACACCACCAGTCAAAATCCTCTTTATGAAGTATCTACCTTTGTTCTTTTTTTATTAAACCAATGAGAAACACTACAATGGCGGAACTGCAACTGTGCGGGTCTTACTAAAGCGTAGAAAAGAAAACAAACCGTTTGCATGACAAAAAAGAAAAAACGTGGTGCCTTAAGCTTTTCCTTTGATTTTTTGGACAGCAAAGACCAGCTACGACTATTAATTTTTCAAACGTTTTCCAATGTGTTTTTCTATTTCATTTCTTTCTTTTTACGCGCCTTCAGCAAAAAAATCTCTTGATTGCCTTATCTTGAACTCTAGAGTAGGCTACTGCGAATTTGCACAAAATCAACCAGCTACAAACGAAATCACTGATCGCTCAGTGACTCTAAACAGGTTGTTTACAATATGAGCAGGTAGGTCATGAACCGAACCGCTCGCAGTTCTTTCATTAATTTAAGTTTTCATTTTCCATGTCAATGTGTTCAAATACCATTGTTTGTATTAGTTTTGTGACTTGACACAGTGGAAGGCGGGAATTCTCAACAGTTCATAACGGAATATGTCCCTGGGTTTTGTAGCCCCAGGATTGTATATTTAGCCGTTGAAATCTGTTCCAAAAGTCGAAATTTGAAAATCACTGAAATGGAATATTGATCTGGTCTGTAAAATGAAATACTGACAATTGAACTTTGACTGATAGAGGATAGGTTATGGAGAGGGAGTTTGTTTCTCGGTGTGTAAGTTATTGGTAGATTGCTTCATTAAGCAATGAATGACAACTTCTGCGCCCGCGACATGTACTGCTCTTTCAGTGTGACAGTCTGTCGTGTTGCCCGCGATGTTATAACTTTTCCTTTCTTCCTCTCAGTTCTACTTGGCACCTTTCTGTTTCTCTTTTTTCAGCAATTGACGCTATCGTATAAATGTAAAAAAAAATACCAAACTAGACTACCAAACTTAGATGTTGGTCTCCATCCTTTCAGTTCGACCATGATCATAGTCTCTTGGTGCAATCGATTGCGCTTAGTCGCAGGCCTGGTCGCTAATTAAACTCCCATGGCTGCGACTCGAGATCAGACACTGTCAACTCTGTAGCATTGAAGCATTGCAACTTTCAGTAGTTTGGTAGCCGGGAAGCAATGATCGTATGTCAAAAGGCCAATCATGGCGAGTTTTGGTCAAACCTGGCCAAATTATGACTGAGTATTTTCTTCTGTACAAGAAATTCCGATTACCATGCGCCATTAAAAAAGAAAAGTGTCAGAGGCATTTGTGCCTCTTGCATGAATTACAACACAACGGCACTGAAAAAACTAGTGTTTCAAAGAGACAGACGTACGAATATTATCTCAAAGTTCCCAATAGGTTCAAACTGGACCTCTTACATGAAATTCAGGAATAAAGTGAATATCGAAATTAAAACCGCCAAAATTCAATATTACAACTCTTTTTTTTTTTTCAAAGAAACCCTAGAAACATTAAGCATGTTTGGCGATCGAGAAATCAACGGGTTGATGGGAAATGAATCCAGATCCACTAAATAACTAAAATTAAAGAAGGATTAAAGGATTAAAGATATCAGTAACATTTGTAAAGGGAAATTTTTATAAAACGGGACCCTCTTAACCTGTCAGATGTAAGACACGCCCTCTTAATATACTGCATGATTACATTACCCCAATGGAGCAGACTGAGGCAACGTGCCAGGAGACATCATTTAGGGGATACCGTGTAATGAAGCAGCTGGTCTTGCTAATATTTCTGCTCGTTTGCTGGAGGGGGCTGTGCACACCCATAATTACTTTTAGCTTAACTTTTAGAATAAATTTCTCGACTACCACAGGAATATTTTCACAAGCCTGGAAATTGGCTCGAGTCTCCATTATATTCAAAGATGGTGTGAGAACCAATCCTGATACAATACATTTTATATTCCAGACTTACACTCTCAGTACCAGTTGTAAGTAAATTAATTGAGAGAGTGACTTTTAAGCGCCTTTACAATAAATACCTAAGTTGCTAAATATTCTACAGTCCGGATTTGGGCCTGTATTTTCCACGAAAAGTTTACTCAGTTGAGACCACGTCACAAACCAAAGGGTTTGGAATATCAACTAAGGCCTACTAAATGAAATATTATTTTCAGTTCTGAAAAAGTCTTTGAGACCATGGACCATGGTTCTGTTGGAAAAGCTCAGACTCTTTGGTATCAATACTCTTTGGTTACACAAAATAATGCGAAATGATAAATCACATTCTCTTTTTTTTTTTCTTATTTTATTGTTTATTTATCTGCTGGCTCACTAAACAAATACAAGAATTGTGTCAGCTTTTTATTTAACGGATTATTGATAATTCTACTCCGAAGTAGGTATATGCTTTAAGTGCAGGAGTTCCTCGATCTGCACAACGCTCTTGCATAATATTAATAAATTACACCAGAAAGCTTTTGCCACTGATCCTCAGCTCAGCTAAGCATGTTAAATTTATGCTGTCTTTATAGACTATTTAAAGATCAGTTTTTCATTCACGCTCGACTGCTAGGGAATCCCATATGAATGCAACGGGAATTAGGGACGACCAGCGCGTGCGCTATGTTATAAAGCATTTTAGTATATGGATATTTTTTTTATGTAATCAGTCTTGAATTAATTGTCATATGTAAGCTTAATCACACGTTCCCCGGTGTTAGTTACTACATCCTTTTGTTTCGCCATTTTCATGTTCTTTAAGCGTGATGTGGCGCTGTGTTTTATTGTTGAACTTGCTCGGAGACGGCAGCCATCGTTTCCTGTTGTCAATGTCCAGTTTAAAATTCTCATTGTTTCACATCTGATGTTCATCTTCGCCGCCAGCCTCCTCATAATTCTTGCTGCAGCTCCGTTTCGACAAAGCATACTCGCTCCTCAGGACAGAAGGAACCGTCTGGTGGCGCGAAGACGAAGAACTTGCCACTCTTTGGGGAAGGAAAGCCGAGAACTTCGAACAGCAGCATCTGGCAAGCACCCTTTTAAACCCCTGGCGGTAATTCTCACTGAAAATGGCGTAAACCGCTGGATTGAGAGCGCAGCTGGCGCGCATGAGTATCTCACACGCAAAGTAAAGCGATTCAGAAACGACAGCGTTTTGGAAGAAAAACATGAACGTAGCGATCTGCAATGGTAACCAGGATACGATAAACACCACTACTACCGCGATGAGCATTTTCACGACCTTCCTCCGTGAATTGCGCCGCTTCAATAAATTTTTCGATTCTTCCCTCTCTGTTTCCCCAGGAGGCTTTATGTACCACAGATGACGACAGATCACCGTGTACAATACAGTTATTACGCAGATGGGAAGACAAAACATTACGAAGAACAAAATCAGCGTGTAGTTTTTACTCGCTGTTTCATTGTCAAACGCTGGTTCCCAGATCTCGTAGCAGGTCAAGCTCCCGTCCTCGTCTTCAACCACTCGTAACACCCACAGCAACGGTGTTGCCACGGCGACAGAAGTCACCCAGATGACGGCTATAATCCAGTTGAAGACACGTTTGTTGATTATGCGCTTCAGTGGCATCAAGATGGCGAAGAATCGATCAAAAGCTATTGCAGCTAGAGTGAGAACTGAAACAGGAACAAGCATGAACTGACCGAAGTTCACAACTTGACAGAAGAAGATTTCGAGACCGCGGCTACTCATGGCCCAGCTGTATCCTTCAAATATCATAACGAACAAAGGAGGCGTAGCAACTAAGGTGTAGAGTATGTCTGCGCAGGCCATGTTCACGATCAGGTAATTTGTTACAGTGCGCATGCGCAGACTTTGCAGGACGACGCAGATCACTAAGGAGTTTCCGAAGAACGAGCCAATCATAACCAGTATGGTGGCGAGTGTCTTTATGATCTGAATTGGCACATTTAATGGCGCTGTTTCCCATGTACCGTCAGAGACATTTTGAGACATCACACTTGAGTCATTCATTTCCCTCCTGTAACAAAAACATTTGGTAAAAATGTCATATATTTCAAACTTTATATTTCTATTAGGAGGATTACCCTACCTGTTTCCTTCGCTGTATGATTTTAACTTGCAACTCGAAAAGCAAACCGTTCTAAAGTAGTTAGTTGTTGTATTTGCCCCTTTTATAGTTTAATCATCTTCTGAGATGACATGTTTCGACAGTCGATCGCCTGATTTACTGTTTCAGACCTTGAAAACGCCCATTATATGATGGCAAAGATAAGAAATCGAAGCAAGCTTGCAAATGTTGGTTAAATTAAATACACGATGGATGTATTGAGGTATCAAACAAGATGATAACATATAAGGAACATAACGCAGTAAAATATGAAACTGAAAAGAAACGAAGGCCTGTAAACACAACGAGAGATACTTGGCAAATAATCATCATTCAAGTACTTCAATTCAATATTCAGCCCACTCATAGCACAGACGCATTTCCCTTATTGATAAAACGAACTGAACGAATAGTTAAAGAAAACGGGAAATACTGAAACTACTTATCACCCGGTAGTAAGAATAAATGTCATGGGAAATACAATGTCAAGAGAAAATACTTGTTTTCAAGTTAACACGACTGAAAAAAATCATTTTACTGTTTAACTAATAATGAAGATTTCTATCATTGCAAACAGATTTCCAGGAGTGCTTCGGGTCATTTTAGAGAGTGCTAAAATGGCCATATATATATCACTAAAGGTGTCAAATGTCAGGATTTATAATAATCACCTTCTCTTCCTGTTATTTTGTATTGTTGACTGTCTTGTCGTGTCGATCAAACTTATGACAAATATAGCTGTTTAGGCATCATGATGTTCTTAAACCTAATATCAATATATTTTCATAAAAAACCAGCAATACTCTCCAAATTGCTTTCATCTTGTTAACAGTACAAAATAGGAGGCAACTTGTCGCCAATATTTCCTATTGAAAATTAAAATCCTTTGTTCATCTCTTGAGACTATTTATACCGGGTCAAGAGTACTATATCTTGATCTTAACATCAAAAATTGCCATCTTTTTTTTCTTTTCTAGCCCTCGAGGACAGTAAATTCGTGACATGTTTGACAAATAGTATGCCAGTAACACGTAAATGATATTTCCTTATTCAACGATTAGATATCAAATATCATATCCTGTATGATGTGCTTTTGTTGTTGTCTTTTTCTTGAATAAAGTAAATGAATGAAAACATTGAGAATTGTAAGGTGTCTATTCCATCAAAAATTGAAAATACTGAATATTTAATCACATTAAAAATCTGATTGAAATCTCCGGCAGGATTTCATTAACGCCTCGCCTTTGCGAGAGAGGCGAAAAAGTCAACATTCGCAATGGAACTGAAAAAAAAAATGTTTTGGAAAAGCAGTAGATCTAGACACTACCTTCAGTCAAGTGGAGACTGTTTTGATTTGATCAGCGTTTGAATTGCTAATTTGTGTGCGTATTTTCTTAGCTCAGTCCTGACTTCAAACTATTTAAGAGGATACTCAGTATACTCTGCACCGCCCCCCCCCCCCCCCCCCCCCCCCCCCTTTTTTTTTTTTTTAT